>JABLTS010061250.1_pt1 | contig 27868 bp, 24 predicted proteins | sample 7160081 | NCBI WGS metagenome assembly JABLTS01 (sample SAMN14651231, study PRJNA627086) | human gut metagenome | isolation source: feces | host: Homo sapiens | reverse complement strand
TTAATTAAGAATTTCTAAAAATATTCCGGTCGCACTCAAAAATAATTATTTAATACCATCCCAATACCATAAGGGTAAAACTATTTTTTATAATTTACTATATTAATAACCTCATTTTTATTGACAAAACCCCAATTTAAATATAAAATAAATGCAGAATTTTTAAGCAAAAAATCACAAAAAATTTTAAACAAAAAATAAACAAAACAGGAGAAAAAAATAATGGAATTCATAAAAACAATATTAAAAAATAGAAGCATAATATGGAAACTAGGAAAAAGCGACTTCAAAAACAGATTTGCAAGTACAAGCTTAGGAAGTATATGGGGATTTTTACAACCATTTATATTCCAAATGATGTATGTATTTGTATTTCAATACGTATTTAAATCACCAGGAGAGGCAGGAGCACCATATGTTGTATGGTTCTTACCAGGAATGGCAATATGGCAATGCCTAAATGACAGCATAATGAGTGCAAGTAATTCAATAAGGAGTTATAGTTATTTAGTAAAAAAAGTAATATTTCCAGTAGATGCAATACCAATTATATCATTAATAGGAAGTAGCTTTGTATCAATATTCTTATTTATAATTGCAACAGCAGTATGTATAGCCTTCAAATTTGTACCAAATGTATGGATTGTTTTATACATAATTTTTGCTACATATGCATTTATCATAGCATTTACAAGATTAACATCAGCAATAACAACATTAGTACCAGACTTTTCAAACTTATTAGGAATATTAATGCAATTATTTTTCTGGGCAACACCAGTAGTTTGGAGCTTAACAAGACTTGCTGATCATCCAACTATGCTAAACATAATGCAATATATGCCATTTTCATATTTAGTAACAGGATTTAGACAAGCCTTTATGGGAGGAGATATAATAACAGCAAATCATGGAATGTACACAATAGTATTTTGGGTAATAACAATATTAATGTTTGTATGGGGGAACCATGTATTTAATAAAAATAAAAAAGATTTTGCAGATGTATTATAATTACTAAATAAACAAGAGGAATAAAAATGGAAGAAAAAATAGATATATTATTAGCAACATATAATGGTGAAAAATATGTGGCTGAACAAATTGAAAGTATATTAAATCAAACGTACAAAAATTTTAATTTAATAATATCTGATGATAACTCAAGTGATAATACACCTAAGATTTTAGAAGAATACGCAAAAAAAGATAATAGAATAATCTTAAATCTTCAAGAAAAAAATTTTGGAGTAGTAAAAAATATAGAATTTTTATTGGAACAAGTACAAAATGAATATTATATGCTTTCAGACCAAGATGATGTATGGCTTGAACAAAAAGTAGAAAAATCTTTAGAAACCTTAAAAAATGAAAATGCAGATTTAGTTTTTGGGGATTTAGAAATAGTAGATGAAAATTTAAAAACAATTCATCCATCTTTTAGTGATTTTATGTCATTAACAAAAAAGATAGAAAAAAACATAAACAATTATAAATTAAATTATTTATATAATTGCATAACAGGATGTACAATTTTATCTAAGAAAAAATATTTAGAAAAAATTTTACCATTACCAGATACTTCAAGCCATTTAATACATGACCATTGGATTGGCTTAATGGTGTCTTTGAATGGTAAAATTGCTTATATGAATAAAGCTTATATAAAATACAGACAACATGGAGATAACCAAGTTGGAACAGATAAGCTTTCATATAAATTAAGAACTCTAGAAGAAATAAGAGAACATTTTATAAAAGTAAAATTAGGAGTGTTTGGAGTATATGTAGAAAATAACGAAAAATTCCCAAAAGAACTTCAAACATTAAATAAACAAGCCTTAGAATATTTTAATATGGTACAAAAAAAGAAAAATGTGAATTTTAGAAAGTGGAATATTTTTTATAAGTTATATAAAACAGAAAGCTTTAAATATTATATGCTAAACTTCATAATAATTAATTTACCAATATTAGGAAAATTATTATTTAATATAAGAAAAACCATTAAAAAATAAAAGGGACAATAAACCGGAGGAAAGTAAAAAATGAATAAAGAAGAAAAGTCTGAAAACATGATTGAAATTAAAAATTTAAGAAAAGATTACAAAATGTATAAAAGTAAAAAAGCTAGATTATTAGAAGCTGTACTTCCTTTTTATCAAAATCATGGTACATTTAGTGCAATAAATGATTTAGATTTAACTTTAAAAAAAGGTGAAGTATTAGGAATTCTAGGAAAAAATGGAGCTTGAAAATCAACTTTATTTAAAATGATAACAGGAGTTGTAGCACCAACAAGTGGAACAATAAAAGTTAATGGGAAAATAAGTTCATTATTAGAATTAGGAGCAGCTTTTAACTCAGACTTAACAGGGCTAGAAAATATATATCAACATGGACAAGTTATGGGATTAACAAATGAACAAATAGAAGCAACAAAACAAGACATAATAGACTTTGCGGATATAGGAGACCATCTATATCAACCAGTAAAAACATATTCATCAGGAATGTTTGCAAGACTAGCTTTTGCGTGTGCAATAAATGTAGACCCAGATATATTAATAGTTGATGAAGTTTTATCAGTTGGAGATATGGCTTTCCAATTAAAATGTTTCAAAAAATTTGAACAATTCAAAAAAAGAGGAAAAACAATTCTTTTTGTTACACATAATATAACAGATGTAATAAGAAATTGTACAAGAACAATTATTATAAATGATGGTAAAAAAATATATGATGGAGATGTAAAAGGCGGAGTTGAAAGATATAAAAAAATTATTGTAAAATTAGATTCTGATAGACAAGAAATAGACAAAAAAGAAAAAATAAAAAATGAACAAGAAAAAGACCTAATCCAAAACAAAGTAACAGATAAAGATGAATGGAAGAAAAACTACACAATAAATCCTAACATAATAGAATACGGAAACGGTCAAGCAGACTTAATAGATTTTGGTATTTTTGATGCAAATGGAAATATATTAACATCAATTCCGAATGACAAAGAAATTGTTTTAAAATCAAAAGTTGTATTTAATGAAAGAGTAACAGACCCAATATTCACAATGACAGTAAAGGATTTTAAAGGTTTAGACCTTATGGGAACAAATACCTTAATAGAAAAAATTGTAACAGGAACATTTGAAAAAGGAGATACGGCTATAGCTGAATTCAAACAAAGAATAAGTTTAGCACCAAATAAATATACATTATCATTTAGTTGTACACATTTTAACGGTAATGGAGAATTAGAGGTACTAAGTAGAAAATATGATGCTTTATTAGTAGAAATAACATCAAATAAAGATACTGTAGGACTATATAGAATAGATTCAGATATAAATGTTACAAAAATAGAAGGGGAAAAATAATATGAAAAAGAAAAATAAAATTGTAAAAATAATAGCAATTTTAGTTTTAATAATTTTAGTAATAGGCACAGGTCTATACATAAAAAGAAGAAATAATTACATATATATAACACAATTTTCTCCAACTACATCAAGACAAATGATGGGATATGCAATAAAAACTTTAAATGGAAAAATTGTTGTAATAGATGGTGGGTTACAAGAAGATGCACAGCAACTAGAAAAATACATTACAGATAATGGTGGAGAAGTAGATACATGGTTTATCACACATCCACATATTGACCATGCAGGAGCTTTTGAGATAATTTCACAAAATACCTCAATAAAAATTAATAAAATCTATATGTCAATAGAAGACAAAGATTGGTATTTAACAAATGAACCATCAAGAACAATAGATATAGAAGAATTTTTCAAAGTAATAAATCAAGAAAAAATAGCAGAAAAGATAATAGAACCACAAGTAAATGATATTATAAAAATTGATAATATTACAGCAAAAATTCTAGGAACAAAAAATCCAGAAATAACTACAAATGCTATAAATAATTCAAGCATGGTAATACAAATACAAGTTAACCAAAAGAAAATATTATTTTTAGGAGATACAGGAACTGAAAGTAGTGAAAAATTAATAAAAAATCAAGGAAAAAATTTAAAATCAGATATAGTTCAAGTCGCACACCATGGTCAAGCAGGAGCAACAGAAGAATTATACAAAATAGTAAATCCTAAAATATGTTTATGGCCAACTATAGATTGGTTGTGGGACAATATAGCAGATGGAAAGAAAAATGCAGGACCATTTAAAACAATGGAAACAAGACAATGGATGGAAAATCTAAAAGTAAAACAAAATTACTTAGCACAAGATGGAATAAAATTAATAAAAATATTCTAACCAGAAAATTAAGGAGGGGGATTTAATGGTTATAGATGAAGAAATAGACTTAAAAAGAAATGTATTACAATGGTACCCAATAAAAGAAAATAGCACAATTTTGCAAATAGGTTTTGAAAGCTATGAAGTAATTGATGAAATGTGCAAAAAAGTAGAAGATGTAACACTAATTGTAAACAGTGAAGAACAAAAAGAAGAAATATTACAAAAAGCAAAATATGAAAATTTAGAAATAATAGTGGAACAAGACCTAGAAAAAATAGAACAAAAATATGATTATGTATCATTAATAGGAACCATTAAAATCTACCAAGACATATTAGAAGAAAAGGCATATAAAAGATTACAAAAATTATTAAAAATTGCAAATAAAATTTGTAAAGATACAGGAAAAATTTTATTAACAGTAGACAATAAATATGGAATGAAATTCTGGACAACAATGTATGCACAAAAAAATATACTGTGTAATCAAAAATTTGCATTAAGCAAAACAATGATAGAACAATTACTAAAAGAAGCAAATCTTACAAATTACAAATTTTATTATATGTTACCAGATTATAAAATAACAAATGTAATTTTTACAGATAATTTCTTACCAAATGTAGAAAGCATACATAGAGATTTTACATATGGAGAAGAAGAATTTACTAACTTCAATGAAATAGAAGGATTTGGAGAAATATTAAAAGAAAATAAAGAATTATTTAAATTCTATTCAAATTCATATTTTATAGAAATTGGAAAAAATAATTTAGAAGAAAATGATATAAAATTTGTTACATACACAAATATTAGAAAAGAAAAATATAGAATAAAAACAATAATATATAAAGACAGAGTAGAAAAAACATATAATAACGAAAAAGCAGAAGCACATATAAATCAAATAAAAAGAAATATAGACATAATGAATGAATTGAAAATAAAAACCTTAGATACATATGAAAATGAAAAAATAATCAGTAAATATGTTGAAAATGGAAAAAGTTATGATAAAATCCTATTAGAATATTTGGAACAAGAAAACAACGAAAAGTTCTTTTCAGAAATAAAAACATATCAAAATAGAATAACAAAAATATTGAAAAACGTCGACTATGTACAAATAAAAGAAAATAATGTATTTACAAAATATAATGTTGAGTGTGAAGAAGAATTATTAGAAAAACTTCATTTTGTAAAGCACGGATTATGGGATTTAATTTTTCAAAATGCATTTTATATAAATAATGATTTATATTTCTATGACCAAGAATGGTATGAAGAAAACATACCAGTAGAATATATAATTTATAGAGCAATTGCATATTTCCCAAATGCACATGCATATATACCAACAAATAAATTATATGAAACCTTAGAAATTGAAAAATATATTCAAATATTCCAAGAGCTAGACAATAAAATACAAGATGAAATTAGAGACAACAAAATTTGGGAGGCTCATAACAGAACAAAAACAGGACAAACATTAATGGATTTATATTACAATTTACAGAAAGAATATGTAAATTATAAAAAAGAACATGAGAATATTAATATAGATGAATTAGTAAAAGAAAACACACAATTAAAAAATAAAAATATTGAATTAGAAAAACAAAAAGAAAATTTTGTAAATGAAACAAAAAGCTTAACAGATACAGTAAATGTATTAAAAGGTCTAAATGACAGAATGGCAAATTCAGCATCGTGGAAAATAACAAAACCACTTCGCTGGATTAGAAGAAAATTTTAGGGGATTATTGTAGGAGGAAAAAAGTGAGAAGATTACAAAATATAATGAATCAAGTTAGATATTATTTTAAAAAATATGGTTTTGTAAAAACAGTAAAAAAGGTTGTTTTAAAAACATATACAAAAATATTTAGAAGAGAACAAGAAGCACATCTTGTAAGTGAAAGAGAAAAATATCAAATATGGATTAAAAATAATGAACCAGATGAAAAACAATTAGAAGAACAAAAAAATACAAAATTTAAAATAGAACCTAAATTTAGTTTAGTTGTTCCAATGTATAACACACCAGTAAACTTTTTCGAAGAACTAGTAGATTGTTTGATCAATCAAACATATTCAAATTGGGAGCTTTGTTTAGCAGATGGAAGTCCAAAAGAGAATGAAGAAATAAAACCAATATTAGAAAAAGATGAAAGAATTAAATATAAATTTTTAAACGAAAACAAAGGTATTTCAGGTAATACAAATGAAGCTTTAAAATTAGCAACAGGAGATTATATAGCATTACTTGATCATGATGATTTAATACCAAGATTTTGTTTATATGAACTTACAAAAACAATAAATGAACATCCAGATGTAGAATTTATATACACAGATGAAGATAAAATTGAAACAACACAAGCAACAAGAAGAGACCCACATTTTAAACCAGATTTTGCAATAGATACTCTACGTTCAAATAATTATATAACACATTTATCTGTATTTAAAAAAGAATTAATGGACAAGTTAGGTGGATTTAGAGACAAATATAATGGAGCACAAGACTTTGATATTATAATGAGAGCATGTGAAGAAAGTAAAAAAATAATACATATACCAAAGGTTTTATATCATTGGAGAGTACATCCAAACTCAACAGCAATGGTAGCAGATGCAAAACCATATGCTTATGAAGCAGGAATAAAAGTAATAGAAGACCATTTAGAAAGACAAGGATTAAAAGCAAAAGTAACACATGGTGGAGATATACCAGGAGTATATGAAGTAGAATACGAAGTAGAAGGAAATCCAAAAGTTTCTATAATAATACCAAACAAAGACAGTGTAAAAATATTAAAAAACTGTATAAATTCAATATTAAAACTTACAACATATGACAACTATGAAATAGTAATAGTAGAAAATAATAGTACAAATCCAAAAACATTTGATTATTATGAAATGATACAAAAATTAGATAAAGTTAGAGTTGTAAAATATGAAGAAAAAGGCTTTAATTATTCTAAAATAATAAATTTCGGAGTTAAAAATTGTCCAGACAGTGAATTTGTAGTTCAATTAAATAGTGACACAGAATTATTAACACCAAACTGGTTAGAAAAATTTATTGGTTATGCACAAAGAAAAGATGTCGGAGCAGTTGGAGCAAGACTATATTATGAAGATAAATCAATACAACATGCAGGAATTGGAATAGCAATATGCGATTTAGCAGCAAACTTACTTACAAATACACCAAATGGTTTCCATGCATACTTTGGAAGAGAATGCTTAACACAAGATTTATCAGCAGTTACAGGAGCATGTCTATTCTCAAGAAGAAGCATATATGAAGAAGTAGGTTATATGGATGAAGAAAACTTTGCAGTAGCACTTAATGATGTTGACTTTTGTTTAAAAATTAGACAAAAGGGTTACTTGATAGTATATAATCCATATGTAGAATTTATGCATTATGAATCAAAAACAAGAGGCTATGAAGATTCACCAGAAAAACAAGCAAGATTTGAAAGAGAGTGCAATAATTTTAGAACAAAATGGAGAAAAGTGTTAGATGCTGGTGACCCATATTCTAATATAAACTTTGATAAAAATACTGCACAATACAATGTCAGAACAGGTAAAATAGAATATTAAAAATCAATTAAGGAGAAGGTTTAATGACTGAGAAAATAAAGAAATTTATAAAAAAAGGAAATTATACAAAAACAAAAATAGTGTTATTGATTTTAATATCCATTATAGGAGCATTTATATTAACATCAATTGCAAGAAGAGGCTTTATTTGGGATAGAATACCAATTTTAACAGTTATTTTATTTTTTGCAGGATCACATTTTATATTCAATATAAAAGAACTTTACAATAATATATATAAATATAGATTTTATATAGCTGGTATAGTACTAATATATGCAGTGCTAATGGGTTACTCTGGTTCTTCAATAGGTATTTATAATGATATTATTCAACCAAATAACAGAGAAATATATTATAGTCCAATATTTGGCGATAGTCGAACAATAAGAACCGATGAATGGGCTGTAAATGCACCAAGTTTTGTTTCTCAATGTGTAGACCCTAACGGAAATAATTATTCATATTATCATGATAGTTTGAGAGGAACAAAAACAGAAATGTTTTCTCAATTAAATCAACCAATTTTAGATATATTATCAATAGGAAAACCATTTACACTTGGAGCTCTTATTTTAGGAGCTTCAAGAGGATATTCTTTTTTATGGGCAGCAAGTATTATTGCTTTATTATTGGTATCATTTGAATTTTGTATGGTGATATCAAAAAATAATAAATTAGCCTCACTTTTGGGAATGCTACTTATATCTTTTTCGGCATCAACACAATGGTGGCAATGTTATAATATTTTTACATGGGGAATGTTAGCTATAGTATTATTTGATAAATTTATGCTAACAAAGAGATTTAGTACAAAAATTTTATGCTCTATAGGGATATTTATTTCGGGAATATCATATATATTCTATTTTTATCCAACTTGGCAAGTTCCTTATGGATATATATATTTAGCAGTATTGATTTGGGTAATAATAAAGAATTGGAAAGAATACAAAATAAACAAAAAAGATATATTATTAATTATTGCAATAATATTAGCAATAGGAGCAATATTAGGAATATATTTTGTGAAATCAGCAGATACTTTAAAATTAATAACAGGAACAGATTATCCAGGAAAAAGATTTGAAACTGGTGGAAAAGAAATAAAAACAATCTTTTCTTATGTATATTCAATAAGCTTCCCATATAAAATAGATACAATTGGTAATCCATGTGAATTATCAAGCATGATATCATTTTATCCAATCCCAATGCTAATAGCATTAATTTATTTAGTAAGGAACATTAAGACTAAAAAACACTTTTCATTTTTAATCCCAATGCTAATAATTAGTATAGTATATTCTATATTTATGGTATTTGGAGTAAATGAAATGTTTGCAAAGATAACACTTTTATATATGACACCTGCAGGAAGACTAGCAGTACCATTAGGATTTAGCCAAATATTACTAATAGTTTATATGTTAGGAAACTTCACAAAAGAGGATATCATACTAAAAAATGAAATTATAAAAAAAGCGGGAACAGTATTAGCATCAATATCAATAATGTACATAGCTTTAAAGACAGATATGAATATTTTGCAAAACCATCCAATGTATATCTATATTTGTGGACTTATATTGGTATATGGAATATATCAAATTGTAAATATAAATGAAGAAAAAAACAAAAAAAGATTAATAATGTTATTAATGCCAGTAGCCATATTAACTGGGGCAACAGTACATCCAATTCAAAAAGGAATAAGTGTTTTAACGGACAAACCAGTAGCCCAAAAAACACAAGAAATAGTATCACAAGATAAAGAAAATAATTTATGGATTTGTGATTCAACAAACTTTATGACAAATAATTATTTACTAGCAAGTGGAGCAAAAATAATAAATTCAACAAATTTGTATACAAATTTTGATTTATATAAAACAGTTTTAGGAGAAGAAGAAAGTCAAAAACCTGAAGTTAGATATGTATACAATAGATATTCTCATATTAATATGGAAATAACTGAAGATAAAAACGATATTGAATTGGTTCAACAAGATAGCATAAAAATATCTTTAACTTCAGAAAAAATAAGAGAATTAGGGGTTAAATATATTTTAACAACAAGAGATTTAGATCAATTTGATACAGAAGATGTGAAATATCAAAAAATATATGATGAAGATGGTATGATTATATATCATGTAGAATATTAAAATAGCATTTGTTAATTTTGAAAGGATAGAATAAAGAAAATATGAAAGTTTTAATAATAATACCAGCTTATAACGAAGCACAAAACATAGAAAAAACAGTAAAAGATGTTACAGAAAACACAGACTATGACTATATAGTTATTAATGACTGTTCAAAAGATAATACAAAAGAAGTATGTGAAAAAAATAACTTCAATATGTTATCATTACCAATAAATTATGGTTTGACAAGCGGTATACAATTAGGAATGAAATATGCATATCAAAATGGTTATGACATAGCAATACAATTTGATGGAGATGGACAACATCAAGCAAAATATTTAAAATATTTAGTGAATGAAATAGAAAAAAATAATGTAGATGTAGCAATAGGTTCAAGGTTTGTAACAGAAAAGAAACCAGTTACAACAAGAATGATAGGAAGCAGATTAATATCTTTCAATATAAAATTAACAACTGGAAAAACAATAAAAGATCCTACATCTGGAATGAGAGCATACAACAAAAAAGCAATATGGGAATTTAACAGAAATGCTAGTTTAACACCAGAACCAGATACTTTAGTATATATGATTAAAAAAGGATTAAAAATAAAAGAAGTTCAAGTTGAAATGAAAGAAAGAGAATTTGGAGAAAGTTATTTAAATCCAATACGTTCTATAAAATATATGGTAAATATGATATTTTCTATATTATTTATAAGATCAATAACAAGAAAAAACAAATAGAGGTGAAAAAATATGTCAGTAACATTAAGAGTAATATTAATAGTATGTTCTTTTATATCATTTTTCTTATGTATAAAGAAAATAAAACAATCAAAACTAAAAGTTGCAAATTCTGTAACATGGATGCTAGGTAGTATTATACTAATACTAATGAGTATATTCTCAAATGCAGTAGCATGGTTATCACAAAAATTAGGATTTCTAGCACCAGTAAATTTTGTATTCTTAGTAATGATAGCGTTTTTATTAATACAAGTATTTATTGACAATATACATATAACTGAATTAAATGAAAAAATAAAAGATTTAGATCACTATATAGCATTAAAAGAACACAAAGACAATAATAAATAGTTACATATGAGAGGAACTAATAAAATGGAAGAACAAAATAATCCAAAAGTCATTATATGTATGTCAACATATAATGGAGAAAAATATGTTAAAGAACAAATAGAAAGCTTATTAAATCAAACCTATAAAAACCTTGAAATTTACGTTAGAGATGATGGCTCAAAAGATAATACAATAAACATATTAGAAGAATACGAAAAAAATAATAAAATACATTTTATAAAAGGCAATAATGTAGGTGTTGTAAAAAGCTTTTATGAATGCTTAAAAGAAGCTTATGATAATGCAGAATATTTTGCTTATTGTGATCAATATGACAAATGGCATGAAGATAAAATAGATAGAGCAATATCAAAATTAAAAAAAGAAAATCAAGAGCAACCACTATTATATTTTTCAGAGTTTAACTATTGTGATGAAAATTTAAATTTTGTAAACAAATCAAATTTAAATAAAAAAGGTGCAAGCTTCGAAAATTCAATAGTAGAATGTATTTCATTTGGAATTGTAGAAGTATTTAATAAAAAATTAGCAACAAAAATATTAGAATCAGGAACAGAAAATATTTGTTTTCACGATTGGTGGGCATATATGATTTCTGCTGGTCTTGGAAAAGTTATATATGATGATACAGCAACAGTGGAATATAGAAGAACAGGAAGTAATGTAAGCCCTAGCGGAAAAGCAGGCATAAACTTACAAATATATAGAATCAAAAAATTTGTATTTGGAAAATACTTTAAAAATATAAGATTACAAATTAATAAGTTCCAAAATTTATATAACAATGAACTAAAAGAAGAAAATAAAAAAATAGTAAATTTATTTAGTTTAAAATATAACTTTATTAAATCAATAAAAAAAGTATTTTATCATAAAATGTTTAGACAAAATATTATTGATGAAATATTTTGTAGAATACTATTTTTATTTGGAAGATTATAAGGAGAATTCAAATGAAAACAATAGCAATTTTTTCAGGATACTATTTACCTCATCTAGGAGGAGTAGAAAGATATACATATAATTTAGCAAAAAAATTAAATAAAATGGGTTATCGTTTAATTATAGTAACTTCAAGATATGATAAAAGTTTAAAAGAAATAGAAGAAACAGAATATGCTAAGATATATAGATTGCCAACAGCAAAAATATTTTGTGAAAGATACCCAATAAATATAAAAAATAAAAGATGTAAAGAATTATTTAAGATGTTAGAAAATGAAAATATTGACTCAGCAATTATTCAAACTAGATTTTGGACAACCTCATATTTTGCATCTAAATTTATAGCAAAAAATCATATACCGGCATGTTTAATAGAACATGGAAGTACACATTTTACAGTTAATAATAAGATTTTGGACAAATTTGGTGAAATATATGAACACAAATTAACAGAAAGCATAAAGAAAAATGTAAAAGATTTTTATGGTGTTTCTAGAAAATGTACCGAATGGTTAAAACACTTTAACATAGAAGCAAGAGGTGTATTTTATAACTCTATTGACATAGATGAAGTTGAAAAATATAAAGAATATATAAAAAAAAGTCAAGATAAAATCATAATAACATATGTAGGAAGAATGATAGAAGAAAAAGGTGTTCTAAAGCTAATAGAAGCCTTCAAAAAATTAGAAAAAAAATATAGTAATTTAGAATTAAATTTAGCTGGAGCAGGACCAATATTAGAAAAAATAGAAACAGAAAACAAAGAAGAAAAAAATATACATATATTAGGCAAAGTATCACATGATGAAGTTTTAAAACTACTTGGAAAAACAACAATATTTGTAAATCCATCAGCATTTTCAGAAGGATTACCAACTTCAATATTAGAAGCAGGAATTATGAATTGTGCTGTTGTTGCAACTCCAATGGGAGGAACAACAGAAATTATTTCTAGTGATGATATAGGCTATATATGTGGATTTGAAACAGATGAAATCTTGGAAAAAATAGAAAAATTAATAAATAACAAAGAAAAAATAGAAAAATTAAGTATGAATATAAACCAAAAGGTTAAAGAACAATTTTCTTGGGATATTACTGCTAAAAAAATAGCAGAAACAATAAAATATAAAAAACAATAAAACAAAGGAGAAAAAATGGTAAAAAAATCGGAAATAATATGGAATACCTTAGGGAGCTTTGTTGAATCCTTACTAAGTGCAGTATTATTAATGTTTTGTACAAGACTTAATGGTACAGAGATAGCAGGAATGTTTTCAATAAGTTTTGCAACAGCCACTATTTTAAATGCAATAGGAGATTTTGGAATAAGAATTTATCAAGTAACTGATACAAACAGAAAATATAAATTTGGTGATTATTTATTAGCAAGAGTATTTGTAGTTATAACAATGGTAATAATAGGAATTCTATTTGTTAATATAAGCGGTTATACAGCAGAAAAATTATGGATTTGTATAGCATTAATAATGTTCAAAGTAATAGATAATTTAAGTGAAACATATCAAGGAGAGTTCCAACTAAGAAATAGATTAGACTTAGGTGGAAAATCTATGGTAATAAGGGTTTCAAGTTCATTAATAGTATTTTTTATAACAGATGTAATAACTAAAAATGTAATATTTTCTTGCATAACATTTGTTTTAACAAATCTAACATTATTCTTATTATGGGATGTAAGAATTTTGTCAAAATTTCAAAAATTAGAAATAAAGTATGATAAAAACAATATAAAAGAAATTTTATTAGATTGTTTACCACTTGCAATATCAACTGGTTTAAGTTTATATATTATAAATGCCACAAAATATGCTATAGACAACTTTGGAGATTATACAATGCAAACATATTTTAATGTAATATATATGCCAACATTTGTAATCAATTTAGTTAGTGCATTTGTAATAAAACCATTTTTAAAACCCTTTGGAGATTTATGGAACAGTAAAGAATATCTAAAATTCATAAAATCAATTTCATTAATAATATTAATATTAGCAGGAGCAACAATTTGTATAGATATAGCCTGTGCATTATTGGGAGTACCAGTATTATCATTTATATATGGAATAGATTTAAGCCCATACAAAATGGAAATGATATTACTTGTGATATCAGGATTTTTCTATGCATCAGCAACAGTTATGTTATATGCACTTAGTACAATAAGAAAACAAAAATTAACAACAATAGCATATATTATTACATCAGTAATAGCTTTAATAGCATCAAATATTTGTGTAAATAAATGGCAAATGAAAGGTGCAATAGTCTCAAATATGATAACTACAGTTACTTTGTTTGTTTTATTAGTAATCTTCTTTTTGTATGAATTAAAAAAGAGTAAAATGGAAAAATAAGGAAATTGCTATAAAATGATAAAAAACTATTGATAAAAATCAAAAAATAAACTAAAATTAACATAAATGAATTATGTTGGAGGTAAAGCAAAAATGAAAAAAAAATCTTTAATAGTAATAATTATATTTATTATAATTAATATATTTTCTACATTAGTATATGCAAATAATGAAAATACAAGCAATAAAACAAAAAATGTGCAATCTAAGAACATATCAAAAGAAAATACTGCAATAAATAATAGTTTAGTGAAAAATAATACTAATACAAATAATAGTATAGCTAATACAACAAACAATACTACTAACACTATGACAAATAATGTAATAAAAAAAGATAATACAATAAAAAACAGTACTACTAATAGTATAAACAATACAACAAGTGAAAAAAATACTACTACAAATAAAAATAATACAACTAATAAAGCGGCAACTGAACAAATCCAAGTAGAATCAGATAATTCTAAAGCAAGAGCAGTTGTTAGTAATGGAATTCAATATAGAACTCATGTCCAAAATATAGGATGGCAAAACTATACAGAAAATAGCAAAACAGCAGGAACAGAAGGAAAAAGTTTAAGATTAGAAGCTATAAATATAAAATTAGTAGGAGATATAGCATCAAACGTAAAAGTAAAATATCAAGTACATGTTCAAAACATAGGATGGCAAGGTTGGAAACAAAACAATGAAATGGCAGGTACTCAAAATCAAAGTTTAAGATTAGAAGCTATAAAAATAAAATTAGAAACTTCAGATGATTATTCTGTAATGTATAGAGTACATGTTCAAAATATAGGATGGCAAGAATGGAAAACAGATGGTGAAGTTGCTGGGACAGAGGGAAGATCATTAAGACTTGAAGCAATTCAAATAAAAATAGTACCAAAGGTAAAAAAAGCATTAATTAACCTTGATACTGCATATGATAATTCAGTCTTTTATAGTCCTTCAACAATAAAAGTATCTGGATGGAAGATGGCAAATGTTTCTAATACAAAAATAAAGGCATATATAGATAATAGTACAACACCATTAGCAGATAATCAAATTACATATAAAAAAAGAGATGATGTCATAGCTGCTATAAAAGGATATGGAACATCACTAGAAAATGAAAAACCAGGATTTGAATTTAACATTAGTGCAACTAATTTGAAAAGTGGAACACATACAATAAAAATAGTTGTGTATACAAAAAATAATGAAAAAATTAAAGAAATAACTTCAAAAATAAAAATAGATAGAGATTTACATGTGCAATATAAAACACACGTACAAAATATAGGATGGCAAGGAAATACATTAGATGGAAAAACTGCAGGAACAGAGGGAAGAGCATTAAGAATAGAAGCAATAAATATGAATCTAATTAATGCACCAAAAAATGCTGGAATTATATACAGAACTCATGTACAAAATATAGGATGGCAGGCATGGAAATCTAATGGACAAATGGCAGGAACTTCAGGACAATCTTTAAGAGTAGAAGCAATTGAGATAAAATTACAAAATATGGCAAAATATACAGTAGAATACCAAGTACATATTCAAAATTATGGATGGAGTGGTTGGTATATAGATGGAGAAACAGCAGGAACAGTTGGACAAGGAAGAAGAATTGAAGCAATCAGAATTAGAATTGTACCAAAATATAAGAGAAGTTATAAAGGAATAGATGTTAGTGAATTTAACCATAGTATAAATTGGGCATTAGTAAAAAGAAGTGGAGTAGAATTTGCAATGATTAGAGTTGGCTATAGAGGATATGGTACAGAAGGAAACTTTAAAGAAGATGCAAATTTTAGAATCAATATAGAATCTGCAAAAAAAGCAGGTGTACCAGTAGGAATATATTTCGTAACACAAGCTACAAATAAAAACGAAGCAATAGAAGAAGCAAATTGGGTTATAAATAAAATTAAAGGTTATAACATAAATTATCCAGTTGCTATAGATATAGAAAGATCAACAAAACCTAATGGTTCTGGAAGAGCAGATGATTTAGATAAAAATACACGTACATATTTAGCAAAAACATTTTGCCAAACAATTCAATCTTCTGGTTATACACCTATAATCTATACAAATGTTGAATGGGCAACAAACAAACTTGATATGTCTCAATTATCAGCATATGATACTTGGATTGCAAGTTATAAAGAAAGTATACAATCTGGACCAGGGTATAATGGAAAATACTCAATGTGGCAGTATACAAGTTCAGGAAAAGTAGATGGAATACTTGGAAATGTTGATTTGAATATTTGTTATAAAAAATACTAATGAAAGGAAAACAAAATGAAAAAAATAAAAGAATTATATTTAAAATATAAAGAAATTATAAATTATTTAATATTTGGTGTATTAACTACATTAGTATCTTTAATAGTATATTATTTATTAGTATTTACATTTTTAAATCCATCAAACCCTATTGAGCTACAAATTGCAAATATATTATCTTGGGTAGCAGGAGTAGCATTTGCATATTTTACAAACAGAAAATTTGTATTTGAAAGTAAAGAAAAAAATAAAATGAAAGAAGCTAGTAAATTTGTAATGGCAAGATTGGTTACACTTATAATGGATATGCTTATTATGTGGATTGGTGTAACAATATTACATGGAAACGATAAAATAATGAAATTATTATCACAAGTGATAGTAATTGTATCAAATTATTTGTTTAGCAAATTAATAGTATTCAAGGAAAAAGAAAAAAATGAAAAATAAAATTAGAGATTTTATATTAAAAACAATTGCAGTAATATTTTCAATATTATTTGCAATTGTATTATTTAATACAATATTTTTTAATAAAACAATTGGAATAAATTATAAAATACCAGTAATTATAATTTTTACGATAATAGTATATGGAATAATCTTATTTTTGTATTATATATATACAAAAAAAGAAATGAAATTCTTAGAATATTCACCAAAAAAAATATATTATTTTATTTTTATTGCTATAATTTTTATAGTTCAATTTATTATAGCAAAACTTGTATATGGCGAATATGGATGGGACTGTGGAGAAATAATAAAAGATAGTTATTTATTCACAAATAATGGATATTTTAATTTTCCATATTATGCACAGTATCCTAATAACATAGGAATATTTTTAATAATAAATAAAGTTTTGGAAATTTCTAAAAATTTTATAGATATAAAAATAATAGAAAATTGTTTCTTATCTTCAATTGTATTTAATATAATAATGGTAGATTTAGCTTCACTTTTTACATTTTTAACAATAAAAAAAGTGAGCGGAAATAAAAGTGCATATCTTTCGTTAATGTTTATATTACCATTAATGATATTTTCACCATATATAAATATACCTTATACAGATACAATATCAATGATGTTTCCAATATTAATTTTGTATCTATATATATGTATAAAAGAATTGCCAAAAGAAAAATTCCAAAAATATCTTCTGGCATTATTAATGGGAATTGTAACAGTAGTTGGAACGTTATTAAAGCCAACAGTAATAATTATGCCAATATCAATTTTAAATATAAATAAAGTCGGATTGAAAAATATTGCATATACATTAATATTATGTGTGTTTTTTATAGTAGGTGTAGGATTTTCATATCTTGGATATAGTGTTCAAAAAGAAAAATTTTTTAATGAATTAATATCAGAAGAAATGTCTTATGATTTAGAAATATCATATATGCATTTTTTAATGATGGGAATGCAAGAAAAACCAAATGATACAAAAGAAGACGGAAAAAACCAAACACTATACGGAGCATATAATGGAACAGATGTTGAAAATACAAATTCAATAAAAGGCTACAAAGAAAAACAAAATTATAATTTAAAAATAGTAAAAGAGAGATTAAAAGGTTTTGGAATAGTTGGATATATTAAATTTTTATATAATAAAGCTAATTGGATATTATCTGATGGAACATTTTATTATGGTTATGAAGGAACTTGGCTAGTAAATGGTTATAGCAATAAAAGTGAACCAGCAAAAAGAATACAAAAATTTATAACAGTTACTACTAAAGAATATAAAAATATAACAGCTAATATAATGCAAATAGCTTGGATAATTATTTCTATTGGTCTAGTATTTTCAATTAGTAAAGAAAAAAATGAGTATATAGATATAGGAAAATTAGCTATAATTGGAATGGTACTATTTTTATTATTATTTGAAGGAAGAGCAAGATATTTAATTAATCATATTCCAATATTTATACTTGTTGGAACATATGGCTTGAAAAATAGTTTGAATAAAATACTATTGACATTAGAACATAAATAAATTAGAATTTTATTAATAATGAAAAAGGAGAATAAAAATGGAAAAGAAAAAAGTAACACTTGTAATACCAATGTATTATGAAGAAAAAGTTGTTGAAGAATGTTACAAAAGAGTAAAAAGCAATTTAGAAAAACTTACAAACTATGAACATGAAATAATATTTGTAAATGATGGTAGTAAAGATAAAACATTAGAACTATTAGAAAAAATAGCTGAAAATGATAAATGTGTTAAAATAGTATCTTTTTCAAGAAACTTTGGACATCAAGCAGCAGTTACAGCTGGTTTACAATATGTAACAGGTGATGCAATAGTAATAATGGATGCCGATTTACAAGACCCACCAGAATTAATTCCAGATATGCTAAAATTATGGGAAGAAGGAAATGAAGTAATATATGGAAAAAGAAAATCAAGAGATGGTGAAAGTGCATTCAAACTATTAACAGCAAAAATGTTCTACAAAACACTAAATGCATTATCAGATGTAGAAATTCCAAAAGATACAGGAGACTTTAGATTAGTAGATAGAAAAGTAGTAGACACAATAAACACATTACCAGAACACAATAAATTCTTAAGAGGTCTATTTAGCTGGATAGGTTACAAACAAAAAGCCTTTGAATATGAAAGAAAAGAAAGATTTGCAGGAGAAACAAAATATCCATTAAAGAAAATGCTAAAATTAGCATCTGATGGAATAATAAGTTTTTCAACAAAACCATTAAAATTAATAGGAATATTAGGTGGGGTTTGCATAGCAATATCACTAATATTACTAATATATATAATAGTAAATGCTATTGGTAAATTCAGTTATTTATCAGTTGCATGGCCAATTATAACAGCAACAACATTCTTCTCAGGAGTGCAATTAATGACAATATGGATTATATCAGAATATATAGGAAGAATTTATGATGAAAGCAAAAAAAGACCACAATATATAGTTGATAAAAAAATAAATATAGAATAAAGGAAAACAAAAGATGAAAAATAGAAAAATTAGTGCTTTAGAAACAGCAATTATTTCAATATTAAGTTTATGCCTATTAATTTATGAGTTGGGATTTTGTAACTGGAATGCATTGGCAAATAAAACCTATAATTTTTCTTTGTTTAGAACAATTATATATATTGTTTGTATAATTCTATATAGTAAATTTTCAAAAAGTTTTATAGAAGAAGCGGAAAAAGTAATAAAATATAAGAAAAAATTGATAATAGTATATTCAATTATTGCAACAATTTTTACTATATATGAATTATTTTCTCATAAAAACATATATTCAGTAATCCTAATGTTATTAGTAGAATTAAATGGGATGTTATTTATATTATGTGTTACAAAAGATTATATAAAAAATATAGTTTTAAGTATAATAACATTTGGTTTTCTATTCTCAATTACAACTACAGTGTATCATATTGTAGATGAGAAAAGACATTTTTTATCTGCTTTAAACATAGCTGATGGCAATTTTAATTATATGAATAAACCAATAACAGATGGTGCATTTCATAATATAGAATTTAATAATCCATCAATAAACTTAGCAATAGATTATTTTGGAGAAAAATATAAAGAAGATAAATACGAAATTCCAGAAAATGAAGAAGTATATTCAACTCCAACAGATACATCACCAATACTATATATCCCAAGTGTTATAGGAATAAATCTAGCAAGGCTATTAGGACGGAAGCATAGCAGACATATTTATAGCAGGTAGAATATCAAATGTAATTTGTTACGGAATATTATTAATAATTATATTTAAATTATTAAAATTCAAGCAAGACATATTTTACTGTTCATATTTAATGCCAATAGCAATTATATTAGGAGCATCATATTCTATTGATGCATTAACAATTGGAATAATAGGTATTTTTATTGCATATGTGTTAAAACTAAACATGGAAAATAAAGGAACAATAACATTTAGGCAATTTTTAATATTATTAGGATTAATGGTGTTATGCTTGTTATGTAAAAATGGAGCATATTTTGGAATATTTACATTAATATTTTTATTGCCAATAATGAAAAGCATAAAAAAAGATAAAAAAATTCTATGTACAGTAATAATAATTATTATATTAGCATTAGGATTTGGAATGTATGAAGGAATAAAAATATCAACAAATTCTCAGGGAGACCCAAGAGTTGATGGAACTAGTCCAATAAAACAAATAGAATTTTTATTAGAAAAACCAAGCAATATATTAACAGTATATATAAATTATATTCGCTCATCAATATTTAATTTGAATTGGTATACAGGATTTAATTTAAAAGTATTTTGCGGACCATATTATAGTATAATAGCATATATATTATTTATTTTTGTATTATATAAATCTATAACAGATAATACATATACATTTAATAAAAAAGAAAAAATAATAATGTTTAGTACATTTGGAATAACATTTTTATTAACAACATTTGCATTTTATTTATTAGTAACACCAGCAAGAGCATTATCAATAAATGGTTATCAAGCACGATACTTAATTGCAATCTTACCATTGATATTAGTTAATATAAATAGCAAAAAGATATCAACAGATTATAGAGATACAAATGAATATAGTAAAACAGCATTATATATAGGAATATTGACAATAATAGATTTATTATCAAAAATTGGTATATAAAAAGAAAAAAGTACAAGAAAAAACTTGTACTTTTTTCTTTTTAGTGATATTATAATGACTGAAATTAAATGAAAGAAGGAATAACATATGAAAATACTTATAACAGGTGCAAATGGAATGCTTGCAAAAGAAGTAAAAGAAAAATTTGCAAAAGGAAATGATATCACTGCAACAGACGTTTCAGAACTAGATATAACAGATGAAAAAGCAGTATTTGAATTTATAAACAACTTAAAACCAGACTATATAATAAACTGTGCAGCATTTACAGCAGTTGACAAAGCAGAAGAATGTTATGAATTAGCAGATAAAATAAATGGAGATGGACCAACAAACTTAGCAAAAGCTGCCAAAGCTTCAGGAAGTAAATTAGTACACATATCAACAGACTATGTCTTTGGAGGAAATCTAGATTTATCAAAAGATTATAAAGAAGATGATAAAAAAGAACCAGTAACAGTATATGGAAAAACAAAATTACACGGAGAACAAGGAATAGAAAACAATATGGATGAATACTACATATTTAGAACAGCATGGTTATATGGAGTAGGAGGAAACAATTTTGTAAAAACAATGACAAAATTAGGAACAACAAGAGATGAAATAAATGTAGTATCAGATCAACACGGAAGTCCAACATATGCAAAAGACTTAACGGCAATAATATATCAAGCAATAGAAAAACAAATACCATACGGAATATACAATGCAACAAACGAAGGTTACACAACATGGTATGACTTTACAAAAGAAATCCTAAAAGAACAAGGAATCGAATGCAAAGTAAATCCAGTAACAACAGAAGAATATATAGAAATGATGAAAGTTACACAAGCCAAAAGGCCATTTAATTCACAAATGTCAAAAGAAAAACTTGAAAAATGTGGAATAAAAGTTCCAGATTGGAAAGATGGATTAAGAAGATATTTAGAAGAAGAAAGATGTCAATAGGGATGCCCTTTTTTGACATTTCAAGTTAGTCAAAGTGTCGATGGGGACAACCTCATTGGACAGTAAGGAGGAAATAATGAAAAACAGAAAAGGAATAATATTAGCAGGAGGAAGTGGAACAAGATTATACCCATTAACACTTGCAATATCAAAACAAATAATGCCAGTATATGACAAACCAATGATATATTACCCATTATCAGTATTAATGGAAGCAGGAATAAAAGAAGTATTAATAATATCAACACCAAGAGATGCTGAAACATTCAAAACACTTTTAGGTGATGGTTCACAATGGGGAATGAAATTTGAATATAAAATACAAGACAAACCAAATGGCCTTGCAGAAGCATTTATCATAGGAGAAGACTTTATAGGAGAAGACAATGTTGCAATGATATTAGGAGATAACATGTTTTATGGTTCACACTTATCAGAAATGCTAAAAAGAGCAAATGAAAGAGAAAATGAATCAACAATATTTGGTTACCAAGTAAAAGACCCAAGAGCATATGGAGTAGTAGAAATAGACAAAACAGGAAAAGCAATATCTATAGAAGAAAAACCAGAAAATCCAAAATCAAATTATGCAGTACCAGGACTATACTTCTATACAAATGATGTAATAGAAATAGCAAAAAATGTAAAACCATCAGCAAGAGGAGAACTAGAAATAACAACAGTAAATGAAGAATATATGAAAATGAACAAATTATATGTAGAAACATTCGGAAGAGGAATGACATGGTTTGATACAGGAACACATGATGCATTACTAGAAACAGCAAGCTTTGTACAAACAATAGAAAAAAGACAAGGATTGCAAGTATGTTGCCCTGAAGAAATAGCTTATCAAAAAGGTTGGATAACAGCAGAGCAATTATCAAAATTAGCTGATAAATATATGAAAACAGACTATGGAAAATATTTAAAAGAATTAGTTAAATAATTTTAGATAATTAAAAAATGTGTCAAAGAAAGGATGAAGAAAATGGGAAAATTTAAAAGAATAGATACTTCAATAGAAGGTGTTTGCATAATTGAACCAACAGTATTTGGTGACAATAGAGGTTACTTTATGGAAACATACAGCAAAAAAGATTTTGAAGAAATAGGTTTAAACTATGACTTTGTACAAGACAATCAATCAAAATCAAAAAAAGGAGTATTAAGAGGACTTCACTTCCAAAAAGAAAATACACAAGCCAAATTAGTTAGATGTATAAAAGGAGAAGTATTTGATGTTGCAGTAGACTTAAGACCAGGAAGCAAAACTTATGGAAAATGGGAAGGTGTTGTATTAACAGAAGAAAATAAAAAAATGTTTATGATACCAAAAGGATTTGCACATGGATTTTTAGTATTATCAGACGAAGCAGAATTTGCTTACAAATGTGATGATATTTACAACCATGAAGCAGAAGGTGGACTAGCTTGGAATGATCCTGATGTTGGAATCAATTGGCCTATGGGAGATTTAAAAGTGGAAGAGCTACTAACATCAGAAAAAGATGGAAAATGGCCATCACTAAAAGAATTAAAAGAAACAGATTTGTTTGAAAAATTCAGACGTTCTTAAGAATTTCGACCAGCGGGGACGTTGTTCAAATGGTTGAATAAATAAAAATGAAATAATAGATATAATTAATAAGGGTTCAACCATTTGAACAACGTCCCCATTGGTTGAACGGAAGGAAGGAAAAAAGATGAGTAAAAATGTATTAGTAACAGGTGCTGCAGGATTTATAGGAGCAAACTTTGCAGAATATTTTGTAAACAAACATCCAGATTATAATGTAATAGTTTTAGATAAATTAACATATGCAGGAAATTTAAATAATTTAAAAAAAGTAATGGATAAAATAACATTTGTAAAAGGAGATATATGCGACTTTGATTTTGTATTAGAATTATTCAAAAAATATGACATAAACGGTGTAATCCATTTTGCAGCCGAATCACACGTTGATAACAGTATAAAAAATCCATTCATATTTACACACACAAACGTAATAGGAACACATACTTTACTAGAAGCCGCAAAACAAGTGTGGGGAGAAGGTAGCCCAAATAAATTTGTTCATATATCAACAGATGAAGTTTATGGTTCACTTAAAGAAGATGGATATTTTACAGAAAAATCTCCAATCAAACCAAGTAGCCCATACTCAGCATCTAAAGCAAGTTCAGATTTAATTGCATTTGCATATCATGAAACATTCAAAATGAATGTAAATGTAACAAACTGTTCAAATAACTATGGACCATATCAACACAATGAAAAATTAATCCCACATATGATTAAATTAGCATTAAATAATGAAAAATTACCAGTTTATGGTGAAGGATTAAATATTAGAGACTGGTTATATGTAGAAGACCACTGTGAAGCAATAGACTTAGTATTCCATAATGGAGTAGCTGGAGAAAGATATAATATTGGTGGACACAATGAAAGAAGAAATATAGAAATCGTTAAACTAATTTTACAAAGATTAGGAAAATCAGAAGATTTAATCGAACACGTAGCTGACAGAAAAGGACATGACTATAGATATGCTATAGATCCAACTAAAATCAAAAATGAATTAGGATGGTATCCAAAAACAAAATTTGAAGATGGTATTGTTAAAACTATTGATTGGTACTTAGCAAATCCAGATTGGTTAAAATAGAATAAGTATAAAATAAGGAGAAAGCAAAAATAAAAATATGCTTTCTCCTATTTTATATAATGGAATCTCTTTTTCGTAATTGATTTAGAAAAATAAAAATCATCAAATAAATTAAAATAAACAACAAAATATTACAAATAAGATTTAGCTTCAAATCAATTAAATTAAAGTGTGAAACACACAAAACCAAATATGAAATAATACTGCAAACAATAGGAATTATTAGCCAATCTATAAAATTTAATTTTATTTTTGAATATTTTATCATTTGAAAAAGACTTACAAAAAAGTTTAAAATCTCACTAATAAATATAGAAATTATATATCCCTTAATGCCATAAATTGGAAGTAAAAAATATATAAAACATATAGTTACACTTAAATCCAAAATATTACAACACATAACACCAAATTGTTTATTAAGACCTTTTAAAATACTATCAATTATATTGTCCATGTACATAAAAAAAATTAAAGGGGCTAAAATCTTAAAATAAAACCCAGACTCCAAATTATTATAGATAGCTAAGCCAAGTTCATTCGAGAAAAATAAAAATATACTGCAAATACAAAAAGAAAAAGCAGAGGTCAATCTAAATATCTTATTACTAATGAAATTAATAGCTTTATAGTTCTTTTGTGCTAAATAAGTTGAAAACTCAGGTATTAAAAGCATACTATAAGAACTCATAAAAACAATAGGAAAATTTATAACAGGCATAACCATACCGTTAATAATACCATATTTAGAAAGAGACTCAGAACAAGACAAACCAGATTTCTCAAGTTGGGTTGGAATTATAAGTTGCTTCAAAGTAGAAAGCCCAGAACGTATATAAGAAGTAAGTGCCACAGGAGCAGCTATTTTAACAATACTTGTTCTTTCTCCAAAAGAACGTACATTATCTAATTTTTTCTTTCTAATATCAACCTTATATAAAATATAAATTAAAGTAAAAGAGCAAACCTCTGATATAACATCAGCCAATATTAAAGAAATACAAACAAGTTCAACACCTTTACTAATATTAATTTGTAATAAAATGATAGTTGCAATAAGTTTTATTATAAATTCAAAAATTTGTGAAATCGCATTTTTATAAGCTTTTCGTACAGAATTAAAATAAGCATTAATGCAAGCTGACATCGCAATAAAAGGTAGACCAATAGCAATATAAAATAAAGGTTTACTTGAAACCCTGTTATGTAAGCAAGCTGAGGTAATAAAATTAGAAAAAATAATAATTAAACTACCTGCAACAATTCCAAGAAGTAAACTGAAAAATATACAAGTTCTAACAGCTTTTATGCCTGTCTTTTTATTTTCTAATGCAAATTTTTCAGAAACAATACAAGTAACTGCAATATTCAAGCCAGAAGTTGCAACTGTAATAAAAAACAAATATACAGCCATTACTAAACTAAAAATACCGACTGCTTCAGAACCTATTTTATTAGAAATATATATATTAAAAATTAATGTTACAAATCTCATAAATAATGCGGTTAGTGTAAGAATTGTACCATTAATTAGAAAAAGTTTGCTTTTTTCTCTCAAAATAATTCACCTCTTTAAGGGTATTCTATAGATGAATTTTTATGATAAAAAAATAACACTTCTTTGGAGAAAAGTGTTAGAAAATTAAGTTGAAAACTTAATTAATATTTTTTTACTATTATATATCATAATAAAAGCAAAAATGCAATATGTGTTAAAAAAATTTTTGAGTTAGTGTAATTTAGAATCAGTTGAAGATAAGCTATTTATAAAGTTCTTTCACTTTATTAAGTTTTCAACTTAATAAAGGAGGAAAAATAAAATGAGAAGACAAAAGAAGAATGAAAGTGGAATAACATTGGTAACACTAGTGATAACAATAATTATTTTATTAATTTTAGCAGGAATTGCAATAGTCACATTAACACAAACAGGGTTATTTGAAAATGCAAAACAGGCTAAAAATGCTATGAAAAATGCACAAAATACAGAAAATAATACTTTGGTAGAATATGAAGGAAAAATTGATGAAATTGTTGACAAAAGTTCTAGAGAGAATAATAAAATTTCTGTAGAGTATAAAAACAATTTTAAATTTAATAAAGAATATGTTAATGCTGAAGAATCACCAATAACAGTTGCTCAATACGGAAATGTTGTAACGGTAACAGGTGTTATTAAACTATCAGCACAAAGTGGGAATGGGTGCTTGTTATATCTAGAAGATTTACCTAATCCAATAGAAGAATTATATTTTGTGGCAACAGATGAAAATGCACAAAAAATCAATTTTAAGATAGAGAAGAATGGTAAAATGTATAATTATTGGTCTGGTAATACAATAAGTCAAGGAAAGCAAATAAGATTTTCTATCACATATATATGTGAATAAATTATTAAGAAATAGAATTTGTCAAATTATTTATCTTGAAATCAAACAAAAAATATGATAATATAAGACTATACATTATTTGTCAATGTATAGTCTTATAAATTTTTAAATCAAAACAACTTAGGAATGACAAAAAGAAATCTAAAAAAAATCCCACAAATATTATAGAAAATAGGAAAAAAGGAGGTTAATATAAAAAGTAAGCAAAAGAATTATAAAAAATATAAATTTACCACAGAAAAAACATTGACAAATAAATAAAATGTAATTATAATAAAGGAGATGAATTAATATAGAAATTTTTACATATGGAGACTATCTGAAATATAAAGATATTTTAAAAAAATCTAAAATATCAAAATTATCAGATCAAAAAGAAAGCTACAATATAACAAATAAACACGACA
>JABLTS010023025.1_pt1 | contig 28008 bp, 24 predicted proteins | sample 7160081 | NCBI WGS metagenome assembly JABLTS01 (sample SAMN14651231, study PRJNA627086) | human gut metagenome | isolation source: feces | host: Homo sapiens | reverse complement strand
TCAGAGCATCACTAAGGGGCATCGTTGATGAAAAGTTCTTTCTGTATCGACTTGCAAAGATTTATGCTTATCCCCACTAAATTTCCACTGAGCCCTTATTCTCCTTTTTCCATAAACCAACGGAGTCCAAGCCGTCACACAGAGGGAAAAGGAGCAATAAAGCCTCACTTTTCTTTTTATGCTCCCTAACATCAAATTACTAACAGCACTGTTTGGGCTGAAGGTGCGTCAAATGAAGCAAAATGAAAAAGCATTTTAAGTTGTTGATGTTGGCATTGCTCGCTTTGATGCCATTTGCACTAATCAGTTGCGGAAGTGACGATGATGATGATAATCCTTCTTCATCAAACACAATCCAAATCAATGGTAAGAGTTATGAACTTGACACATATGTTGTTCAAGAGGGAAGTTTCGATGCGGAAGCAGGTAAAGGTGAATTTACTGTAGGGGTATTTAATCAAGTTGGCAACACTAAGGACTGTTGGTTTTATCAATTCTCTTACACGGATTCAACAAAGCCTAAAGTAGGTGATGATTTCTCTAAGAAGGCATTGGAGCTGATGGCAATGGATGATTCCGATGCTTGCTACACTACCCTTACTTACAAGAGCGGTTCTGCCAAAGTTGTATCTATCGACAAGAGCAAAGATGATATGACTATCAAATTCGACAACCTCAAAATGGCAGGTGGCGAGTATTCCTATACATTCAACGGAACAGCAACCGTTGATTTCAATTTTGCAAGATAATTCTTTAATAGTAACAATGGTTCAGTAGCCTTTAAATTACAAGGGCTACTGAACACCAATATATATTAGCAATATGATCAAAGAAAGTTACACTGTAAAATACAGAGTGCAAGGTATTGGATGCTACACTAATGGAAGTGCGACAATTATGCTTTATTCAGACAATGAAAGTGAAGCAATAGCAGCATTAAAGTCTCGTGGCACAATAGGACGAGACAAAGATGTTGTTATCTTGTCAATAAGAAAAAATTAGTAGTACAATTAAACAATACAGACTATGAGCCAAGTAAAATGTCCCGACTGCGGTGGATTATATTCTGAAAATGTGCAGTCATGCCCGAATTGTGGTTGTCCTAACGATAATTGGAAGCCAAAGCAAGAGGAGAAGCCCCAAGAATCTACAATGTCTAATCAGGCAGACTATGAGGAAGATTTCAATGAGAATGGCCAATACTCTCCATTTTCACCAACGTCATGGTTTTTCGCCGACCCTTGGCCTTTGAGAAACTATCCTCGCAAGGCTTTCGAGAAAGAACATCCTTTCTTGGGATGGCTGTTTGGTCCATGGTATCTCACTTGTAAAAATGAAAGCGAGAAGGAAGAGTATGCTGTAATCAACAATATATTCTATTTCTTCAACTTGATATTCAAAACATTTCTATACGCAGCTATATGGGCTTTCTTCAAGGGTATTGTTGTATTTTTTGTGTATCTAATGTTTGCCCTAATATTCGCCTTTAGGGGATTGGAAATGGCAAATAATAACAGTACAGACGGATTAATCTTGCTTGGTGTTTTTTCAGCAATAATGTTCTATGTTGTAATCATTTACTTTATTGTTCTTGACTGTTGCGGAATGGGCAAAGCTCTCCACCGCTATTGGCCAAGCATACATAAAACTTGGCGAAGAATAAACAAAAGATATTGGAATGCTATGTCTAATAATAAATAATTGAAGATGAAAAATAAAACACTAATAGTATTAGTTCTCTTCCTAATAGTCATTATAGGCTACGAAAGTTATATTTTTTATGAAGGAAATTATTGTGACTCGAAAATAAATAATCATTCGGAGCAATACAAAAATGACTCAATTGTAGAGGAGCAAAAGGAGAATGTTAGCAAAAAGGAAATGGAAATAGAAAATTTTGATGAAGAAAAAATAAAAGAAGAAAATCTACAGGCAAATGAATTTATTGGAACTTTTGAATTCACGGACAAATCTAACAATGTGTGGGTTCTTATTGTCAAAGCTGATGAAACAGCTACAATAAAAAATAAGGATGGAAAATCCACCGCATACGCCTCTTGGTATAAATATAACAGCATGAGATATGCACATTTTTCTTGTTCAGACCGTGCTCCTATGATAACATTCCCTGGTAGCGAATTATATGCACAAGACTATGGATATATCGGTCCTGCAGCATGTGCTTATTTTTGCATAGACGGGGAATATATTTACTATGATTTTCATGCGGCAGATGCCAAGAATCCTGAATTACGATTGCCTATAAAGAAAATAAAATAATTATGGCACTGATAAAATGTAATAATTGTGGTCACGTGATGAGCGATAGAGCGGACTTCTGTCCTCATTGTGGTTGTCCTAAAGAGTTTTCAATAAAAGAAGAGACTTCCATAACAGAAGAAACTCCTGCTAAAGAAATGACTTCTATTAAAAACACAGGAATTGTTTCAACGGCTGAAAAGCTCTATGGCAATGATAATGAAGCAACAGACATACAAGATATTTACGAAGAAGATAAACCAAATAAAGGATTGGTCGCTTTGGTTATTGCACTTGCAGTTATCGCAATAGGATTCGGCGGCTATATGTTTCTTGGAAGTAGAAAACAAAATTCAGAAATTTCCGCTGACACATTAAACAATGCCCCTACTCCTGTTGATACTCTGATGTCTGACACAACTGCTGTTGTTCCCATCACAAATGATGTAGCCACAGAAGATACAATCATATCAAGTAACAACTACAATAGTAATGAGCAAATAGAAGAGGAAGAAGTCGGCTTTAAGTCAAACGTTGACGTCATGGATTTCGTGGTCGGAAATAGCTATTCAAACAATGGCATTACACTTAGAATCACAGACGAAGCCGTGTATGCAAACGATAACAAGATTTCAACATCCAAGCCTGTGTTCCGTAAAATATCACTTAACAAAGGTATAATTACGGCACGTCCATCCATATCCGTAACTGTGGTAAGAGACGGAAACAGACTTGTTGATAACAACAACGGTGATACATATTATTAAACAATACTTTTGTTATGAGAAGAGCATTATACATAATCATATTGGCATTGCTTCCAATGGTCAGCTATGCCCAATCCATTGCCGACCTAACAAGAAAGGCGGAGATAGAGAAGAATCCATTGCACATATATTCAAACATCGGGGACTACAACAATGGCTTGTATATAGTGCGCAAGGATAATGACGAAGAAGGCACTTATGCCTATGGCGTAGTGAATGAAGGCGGCACTGTATATATACCTGTAGAATATGACCGAATAGAATTCACCAATGAATATGGTGCATACGAAGACAATGTGTATAAATGCGAGAAGAATGGGAAATGGGGACTTGTCAGTTCTACTAATGGCACGCTTTTGCCTTGTGAATATAGCAGCCTCAGCAATAAGGGAAATGGCATTTGGCAAACATTCAAGAGAGGGAAATATGGTTATATCCAACTGAATAGGCTAAGTAGCATAACAACATTGATACCTTGCATATATGAGAGTCTGGGGGGACTATTCCTCAGACTCTTATATCCATGCCACGCTGAAAGGAAAGAAAGGTATGATTGATAGCAAAACAAAATCATTATCCCTTTTGAATATTCCAACGTTGGCAACCCCTGCCACACAAGTAACGGCTACAGTATCATATGGGTAGAAAAGGACGGCAAACTTGGTATTTACAACGATGATGGCAAAGAATTGCAACCATGTGACATAGATAAAGCATATATCTTGACTGAATACAATTCAATAGAGCTGTCATACACAGACTGCCCATCTACAGATTACATATACATTGTCCGTAACGGATTGACAGGACTTATAAGCGGGTCTACATTCGAGACTATCATCCCTTGTATGTATGAATACCTCTCGCCTATCAAAACAAGTAAGGCTTTCTATAAAGCAAATGGAAAATGGGGAATAATTGACACAAACAACAAGACAATCCAATTAGCCATATATGATAATGTAGAAATAGATGGTAGCACTTTGTCAGAGCAGAAGATGCCAAGCATGGCATTCCAATCGAATATGTATGTACGCAATAACGGCAAGGTGGGTATGCTGAAAGCAAATGGTGAAGATTTCATACCTGTGAAATACGATTCGTTGGGTATGTATTCTGATAATATGTTAGTGGCTAAAGTTGGTGATAAGTATGGCTTTCTCAATGAAGAGGGAAAAGAAACTGTACCTTTCGTTTATTCACAAGCACATGACTATTCAGAAGGATTGGCAGCGGTTGTCGACGAGCATGGCAAATTCCTCTTCATTGATAAATTAGGAAATGTTGCTATTAAGCAAAAAAAATATGACAGAGTGGACGATTTCCAAAATGGCTCTTGCAAAGTATATCGCAAAGACAAAGTTTGGGAGATTGACCGAGAAGGCAAAAAGGTGAAAGATAGTACAAAAAAAATAGGGGCGAAAAATGTGAGTCAAAACAAAAGTAATGATGATATGTATGTTGAAAACACCAACTATACCAATGACATTGAAGCAAACAATACCTTACCCCAAAATACCATTCCATCACTCAATTTTAACGACAAAATCTTTCAACATCAACATGTAAGAGCGGAGAATATGATACAACAAAACAAAAGCGAAGCAGATACAGAGTTGAAATACAATGAAATATCAGACTTAAAAAGACAAAAACTAAATGGAAAAATAAAGAAAATAGGTTGTAGTAGCTACAATAAGAATGATGACCCTAACGGTATGGGACATGGAGACGAATCCTACGAGTTTGAATATGACGAGAATGGGATGCTTACCAAATATTCGTATGAAGCCCCTTATGTAGGCGATATAACTTTCCACTATGATAATGGAAAACTAATCTCTTCAAGTGGCTATCTCGGAGGCAGTTCTTTTCAATATAGAAAGGCAGACAAGACAACTGTTGACTTAATTGAAAAAAACAAATATGGAAGGGAAGAAATTGTAATGACTTTGTATTTTTACCCCAATGGTATCATTAAGGAAAAACGAATTTTATCCTCTCTTGTTGACCCATACAACAAAACGTCTATTATAAGGTACGATACAAATGGATTTGAGATTGACGACATGCCATCATACGGTGATGTCATTAGCGAGAAAAGAGATTCTCATAACAATTGGACAAAAAGGATATTCAAAGATGGACGAGAAGTTATAAGAGCCATTGAATATTACTGATAAAAACCATCAAAAGGAATATATATAATGGAGGCTGCTTCTGGCAGCCTCTTTTGTTTTGTCAATACAAATGAAATCACGAAAATGCTATTTAGCTTTTTCCCAAACTATCATTCGTTAAGCATTCTTAACACAGTTTTTTTCGTTTTTTTTCAACAAACATATTAACTTTGCAGCCGAAAATGTCAAGAGTAGCCTTGTGTACAAGGTGATGCCAACCGAGCAGAACAGCCACGGTGGAGCATCGACATGAAAAGTATAAACTTTTAAATAAAATCATTTATGAAAAGAAATCAAATCAAGTTTAGAAACATTTATCTCAGTTCATCATTTTAATAATGGTGAACCCAATTGGCATATCGGCATTTTGCCTATATGCCCCTTTTTGTCGTGTCTATACATGACATCGTAAATTCATTTAAGCATAACGAACTGATTTAATTCAGTGCCAACCGGTTCAGAATAGCGGTGGCGAGCATGCGATTAGCAATAACGCTAATAAAATTCTGATTATGAATATTTTATCATCAAATTTGTGCGGTTCAAACCGCTCAACACTTAACGCTCTTATCAATTCACTCGGATGTGTAGAGAAGTATGATGCTACACAGGTTCGCTGTTGCTCATTTGCCAAAACAAGTGACATAATAGACGGTATAAATGCCCGTCTTTCAAATATGGCAGGTAATTATCCTTTCTCTTTTAGAGGTATCACATGGAAAGACTCAGAGACGCTTTATTTGTGTGGCGAGTTTTCAGATGCTTCTGACAAGCATCTGTCTGTACAAAAGGAAATGCAGCGTCAGACAAGTGGCTTTGCTGCAAAACGCTTTGTCAAAAAGAGGAACAAAGCTAACATCCGTCATGATTTTGCAGACTTCCGCATACAATGGATGCTCTATGTTGTATGGCAGAAGTGTATGGGTAATGCCGACTTTGCAAATTTACTCTTAAAGCTGCCACATGACGCTATCATCATAGAGGACACGACCAAACAACATGGTGACACCAAAGAAGTTTGGGGATGCACCAACCAAGCGTTATCAGCAAAAAGAGCTGAGGTAAAAAAGGAAACCGTCCGACAGGCTAAAGCGAGCAATCCAAAGATTAGCAAGACTGCATTGAAGCGTTTGGTAAACAGTGAGACTTGCAAAGTCAATGGCATTGGAACGTTTGTCGGTCAGAATAACTTAGGAAAGATTCTCATGATTTGCCGTGATTGTCTTATACAAGGCGTAGAGCCACCAATAGACTACAACTTCTTGGAGACGAAGGATATTCACATTTTAGGCAAACGTATTTCATTCATACATTAAATAGATTAGAACATGTCACATAGTAACACAGAACAACCAAAGAACAGCATCACCTTAATGAATGGTGCTGTACTTGAGTGTTTCCCAAAAGAATCACATCAAGACGACTTTGTACCCGATAAGATGAAATTGGATGCTACAGGTACATATCTGAGTATTGGCAATAAGCCATGTAAGCCTCTACCAAGAACAACAGAAGACGTGGAGCAACAGAAGAAACTCTTCACGGATAACGCTTTCTACCTATTGGCACATAGTGAGCGAATCATGCATGACAGCCGAATGTTTCTTACTCCTGTTGCCGTTCAAAATGTACTCGCTTATACAGGAACATCAGGTTTTCATACACCAACTTTGGGCATATACTTGGAGTGGTGGAATGAATGTCCCAAAGCTTTGCGAACAGACAAAGATGGCAATCGCAGTCTCGTTTTTCACTTAGCAGGCAGTCCGCTAAGCGGAACTAATCACTGTGCCGAGGTTTATGAGGACGGCAAGGTTGAGCATATGCAAGTGTCTTTATTTGCAAGCCATTGGCGACCATTCGCTGCTATCAATACACGCTATGACGAAGCAAAGCACATGTATCAAGCCTACACACTTGAACAGGTGCTCGAAATCTTACATGCTGAAGATGGTGAAAGATGGAACTATTCAGCAGAAATCAATGAACGCTTTATGCAATCTGAGATAAACGAATTGAAAAAGAAAGTAGAGCGACTAACCAAAGAATCAGAAAAATGGTACTCTATGTATGCAGATACCTATATGAAGTACAAGGATGCTGAGATTAGTGAGGCTTTTTCAACTTTTCAATCCTTCAGAGAGGAGTGTGAGGCTCAAATCAACTCTATCAAGATGCGTAAGCGAGCATTGAAGGCAGAACTGAAAAGCGGTCGAATGGATAACATCACTTATCAGCGCACATTAACGCCGCTGAATAAGCAAATAAGAGAGTTGGAGTTTAGGGTAAGTACTAAAAAGTATGAGTTAGTTAACAAATACCTCTCAGAGGGTATAAGTTACGATACGATAGAAAGTTACATGAATAAAAAGAATAACATTTAAAAGTAAGAACAATGATTGAAAAAGTAAATCCAAGCCATCCGGATAAGGTGGCAGACCGTATCGCAGGAGCTATTGTAGACCTTGCGTACAAGAAAGAAGAGAATCCGAAAATAGCAGTTGAAGTACTGCTCGGACATGGTGTTGTTAATCTCATTATTGAGAGTAGTGTGAACATTTCTAACACTGAGGCTGAGGATATTGTTAGCCGTATCACTAAGAGTAGAGACTTGAAAGTATCTCTCGTAATGGTAGCTCAAGACCCAATACTTGCAAGCAACCAAGACGGAGGAATCCGCTGTGGCGACAATGGTATTTTCCGAGGCGTTCCACTCACAGAGGAGGAGCGTACCCTCAGCAAAATAGCCCACGACATCTATGAGAGTTACCCTTCGGATGGCAAGTATGTATTAGCTGACGGTAAATTGATTATCTGTCAAAGTAACGCCAAGACTGAGTACTTAAAGAAGCTCTATCCAAATGCTGTTATCAATCCTCTTGGAGATTGGAGTGGCGGAACAGATGTCGATTCGGGTGCAACAAACAGAAAGTTGGGCAGTGATATGGCGCAATCAGTTTCGGGTGGCGGTCTAATGGGAAAGGACCTTTCCAAGGCAGATGTTTCCGTCAATATCTACGCTTTCTTGAAAGCTCAAAAAACAGGCAAGCCTGTGGAGTTATTCTGTGCCATCGGTGACACAGAGATAGATGGTAAGCCTTATCGTGAAATAGTGGAAATCGCTCGTAACTACATCACGAGAATTGGCGGATTCGAGAAATTTGCCGAGTGGGGATTGTTCTAATAAGCAAGTGACATGTACAAATTTGATATAGACATAACTCCATCCCTCAACGGAAAGAAATTCATTTGGAAGGCATTTGTGAAATGTATACCATTATGCAGCTGACAGGTCATACCAATGAACGCACGTTCTACAAATATGTAAAGGCAACCCCCGAACAGATTGCCAAGCTATTGGATTTCAACTCTATCGGATAGCTATCCTATCGGGGATAAGCAGGGACGAAATCGGGGACGGTTTTGGATAAAATGTACAAGGAAGGGGATTTGTTGACAATCAAGCTGTTACGTCAACGAATCCCCTAACTTATTGAGTTTAAATTAATTCATCTTTATTTGAGTGACTGTTTATCGGTATTCCGATTATTCCCACTCGATAGTTGCTGGTGGCTTTGAGGAGATGTCGTAGCATACGCGGTTTACTCCACGTACCTTGTTTATTATCTCGTTGCTCACCTTGGCCATGAAATCGTATGGCAAATGAGCCCAGTCAGCTGTCATGGCATCGGTAGAAGTCACGGCGCGCAGAGCAACAGGATGCTCGTAAGTGCGCTCGTCGCCCATCACACCCACAGAACGTACTGTGGAGAGGAGCACCGTGCCCGCCTGCCATATCTGGTCGTAGAGAGACACCTCAATCTCACCGTTCTGCATGTCGGCAGGAACGCCGGCAGCCAATACGCGACGCGCATCCTCACCAGAGAGTTTCACCTTATACTCGCGCAGACCGCGGATATAGATGTCGTCGGCATCCTGTAGGATGCGAACCTTCTCAGGAGTGATGTCGCCGAGGATACGCACTGCCAGTCCCGGACCCGGGAACGGATGGCGGGTGATGAGATGCTCAGGCATTCCCATCGAACGACCCACGCGGCGCACCTCGTCTTTGAACAGCCATTTCAGCGGTTCGCAGAGCTGCAGGTTCATCTCCTTTGGCAGTCCGCCCACGTTGTGGTGGCTCTTTATCACCTTGCCCGTGATGTTAAGGCTCTCGATGCGGTCAGGGTATATAGTGCCCTGAGCCAGCCATTTTGCTCCCGTCTGCTTCTTCGCCTCGGCGTTGAACACCTCTACGAAGTCCCTTCCGATAATCTTGCGCTTCTTTTCAGGATCTGTCACTCCTGCCAGGTCGGCGAAGAATTTCTCGCTTGCGTCCACACCGATAACGTTCAGACCCAAGCACTTGTAATCCTCCATCACGTCGCGGAACTCGTTTTTGCGCAGCATACCATGGTCTACGAAGATACAGGTGAGGTTCTTGCCGATTGCCTTGTTGAGCAATACGGCGGCAACGCTTGAGTCCACGCCGCCGGAGAGTCCGAGAATCACCTTGTCGTCGCCCAGCTGCTCCTTCAGTTCCTTCACCGTAGTCTCCACAAAGGAGTCTGCGCTCCAGTCCTGGCGGCTTCCGCAGATGTCAACCACGAAGTTCTTCAGCAACTGAGTGCCCTGCAGCGAGTGGAACACCTCTGGATGGAACTGCACCGCCCATACCGGCTGCTTTGTAGAAGCGTAGGCAGCAAACTTCACATTTGCTGTCGACGCGATACACTTGTAGTCCTCCGGTATCGCCGTTATCGTGTCGCCGTGGCTCATCCACACTTGCGATTTGTCCACGAAGCCTTTGAAGAGAGGGTTCTCTTTGTCGAACTGCTCCAGACATGCCCTTCCGTACTCGCGAGAGTCGGCAGCCTCCACCTTTCCACCGTTTGAATAGGAGATGTATTGCGCTCCATAGCAGATGCCCAAAACAGGGATTCTGCCGATGAACTGGCTGAGGTCAACCTTAAACGCCTCCTTGTCGTGAACAGAGTAGGGGCTTCCGCTGAGTATCACTCCAATGACGCTCTCGTCGTCTTTCGGAAACTTGTTGTAAGGCATAATCTCGCAGAAGGTGTCGAGCTCGCGCACGCGGCGTCCGATGAGCTGCGTGGTCTGTGAGCCGAAGTCTAAAATAATGATCTTCTGTTGCATTTACTTATATTGTTTAGATGATATTGTTTCTTGTATCTGAGTCACTTTATATCCATTAAAATCCCTTATAACCCGGAGATGAAATCCTCAGCCTCCTTCAGCGTGTCGAGTTTCCCCACATCGAGCAGGCGGAGGTCCTTTTTCAGATATCCCCGGATATTGTGGTCGGCACATGCTTTGAGATAGAAGTCAATGATGCCGAATTTGTCGCCGAACCCGTTGAACAGCGGGAACAGCCTTGGTGAAAAGGCATGTATGCCGGCGAAGGCGTATTTGTGGCATTTGTCCGGATCGAGACCTTCATGAGGTGATTTCACCTCTCCCGTCTCAATGTTGGTCCATCCCACGAGCCTCATGTCGTCGTTGAAGAGCAGATAGCGTTTCGTCTTTCTCTCGCTCACGAGCAGCAGTGCGTCGACACCGCTCTCATGGTCAGCCTCGGCATAAAAACGTTGCAGGTCTACGTTGCTCAGTATGTCCACATTGTGTATCAGTATCGGCCTGTCGCCGAGGAAGAGTGGCGCAGCCTTCTTTATTCCGCCTCCCGTGTCGAGCAGCTTCTGCGATTCGTCGGATATGCGGATGTCAACACCGAAGTTGTTATTGTCTTTTAGGTAGTCTGTTATCTGTTCGGCAAAGTGGTGTACGTTCACTACGATGCGCTCCGCATCGCTTGCCTTCAGCTTCTCTATGACGTGCCTGATGAGCGGTTTTCCTCCCACGCTCACCATAGCCTTTGGCATGTGGTCGGTGAGCGGCTTGAGTCGGGTGCCGAGTCCGGCGGCGAATATCATAGCCTGCATCATGTCTTTTTTATAATTATAAAAATGGATATGCGTGCAAAATTACTTATTTTCTTTGTAACGGCAAACATTTCTTACGCATAATGTGAATCCCACGTTGCAATGAATGTTTGGATTATGTTAAAATCAACAATGTATGAGCAGAAATAGGGGAGCAAGGGGCGGTAATTGCCATAAATTCGTTACTTTTGCAGATGGATATTATAGATATTGACTCGAAAGATTTTAATAGGTAAAGAGTTATGAACATTCTTTTATGCGGTGGTGCCGGATTCATCGGCACCCACACAATCATTGAACTTGACAAGGCTGGTCACAGCGTAGTAGTAGTGGACAATTTCTTCAACTCCAAGCCGGAGGCGCTCAAGAGAGTATCAGAGCTTATCGGCAAGGAGGTGAAATGCTATAACGCCGATGTGAGAGACAGAGACGCGATGGAGAAGATCTTCGGCGAGAACCAGTTCGACGCCGTTATCCACTATGCCGGACTTAAATCCGTCGGAGAGTCTGTAGCAAAGCCATTGGAGTATTATGAGAACAATATGGTGGCAACGTTTGTCCTCGTTGACGTGATGCGCAAGCACGGCTGCAAGAACATCATCTTCTCAAGTTCAGCCACGGTGTATGGCGACCCGGCGATGATTCCTATCACAGAGGAGTGTCCGAAGGGCTACTGCACAAATCCTTACGGCCAGACAAAGTGGATGCTTGAGGAAGTGCTTAAAGACGTGCACCATGCCGATCCTGAATGGAACGTGGTATTGCTGAGATATTTCAATCCTATCGGTGCACATCCGAGCGGCAAAATCGGCGAAGACCCTAACGGTATTCCAAACAACCTCATGCCTTACATCACACAAGTGGCAGTGGGCAAGAGAGAAGAGCTCGGCGTGTTTGGCAACGACTACGACACACCCGACGGAACGGGAGTGCGCGACTATATCCATGTGTGCGACCTGGCTGCCGGTCATGTGTGTGCACTGAAGGCTATCGAGCGCAACTGCGGACTTGCCGTATATAACCTCGGAACAGGTCACGGATATTCGGTGCTCGACGTGGTGAAAGCCTTCGAGAAGGCCAACGGCATCAAGATAAAGTATTCCATCAAGCCACGCCGTGCCGGTGACATCGCCACCTGCTACTGCAATCCTGCAAAGGCAAAGGCAGAGCTGGGCTGGGAGGCACACTATGGCATCGAGGAGATGTGTCGCGACAGTTGGAATTGGCAGAAGAACAATCCTAACGGATACGAAGACTGATGATTGATATTCCCTCCCTTAGCTGTATTAGCCTGTAGGCTTTATTTCTTGCAGGGTGTTGATGCCAGGTTGAGGAGGAAACAAAGATATTCTTAATTCTCTGATTCTTGAATTCTTGACGAGACGAACCGGATTGACGGTTGTAATGGTCAAGAGTTGAGGAATTGGAGATTTTTTTTGTTTAAACCAAATCGGGCATTAGCGCATGCTTGGATTTTGCTTTTTAGAAGAGTGGATTTTGATACGTGTTTTTTATCTTTTTTAATCATACTTTTCTTTGAACCATACCTAATAATTGGTAATTGTTTATACCTTTGCATTTGTATATAACAAGAATTAAGTATGTCATGGAAATAGAAAAGAGAGAAAAGAAGATTTATAGGGTCACGCTGATGGGAAGTGTCGTCAATGTGGTACTTCTCGTTTTCAAGTTCGTTGCCGGTATCCTCGGCGGTTCGGCAGCCATGATTGCTGATGCCGTGCATTCATTGTCAGATTTCCTCACGGATATCGTGGTGATAGCCTTCGTGCGCATCAGTTCAAAACCAATTGACGAAGACCACGACTATGGCCACGGCAAATATGAGACACTCGCCACATCGATTATCGGTCTCGCCCTGCTCGCTGTGGGACTATACATATTCTATAACGGATGCCACCAGATATGGGATGTGATGCGTGGCGAGGAGATAAGTCAGCCAGGAGTGATAGCCCTCTTGGCAGCTCTCCTGAGCATCGGTCTGAAAGAATGGACCTTCCGCTTCACCTCTCGCGTGGGAAGGCAAGTAGGGTCGCAGGCTGTTGTTGCCAATGCCTGGCACCATCGCAGCGACGCCCTCTCCTCGATAGGTACAGCTGTGGGAATCGGTGGAGCGATATTGTTGGGAAAGAGTTGGGCGGTGCTCGACCCTATAGCTGCCGTTGTGGTGAGCCTTTTCATTGTGAAGACAGCCCTCGGACTAATCGGCAGCTCGTTTGGAGAACTGCTCGAGAAGAGTCTGCCGAAGGAAATGGAAGACGAGATTATTGCCATTGCCAATAGAGAACCGTGTGTCAGCGACATCCACAATCTCTGCACCCGGCATATCGGCAACGACATTGCCATAGAGATGCACCTCAGAATGCCGGGCGACATCAGTCTGATGACTTCGCATGAGCATGCCACGAATATAGAACATGAGTTGCGTCGCCGCTTCGGCAAGCGCACGCATATCAATATTCATGTGGAGCCGCTGAAATGATCCATCGGTCTTATGCCGTTAGAAGTATGTAAACCCAAACAAAATCCGTTCTTCTAAAAAGCAAAATCCAGGCAAGCCCTAACGACCGATTTAGGGTAAAAATTGGGTGTCTTTTCTGCCCAAGTGGGGCAAGCAGCGTGCCCATGATGAGAAAGCAGCTTACCCATGATGGGCAAGCACCGTGCCCAATTTATGTCTTTTTAGTAGCTAAAAAAAGTTGTGAGTCTGCCATGAAGGTAAACCCACAACTTTGTCTTTTTTCTTCAGCTTGTCCGCAGATTGCGAACCACTGTTTATTTTACTGGAATCTTCTCTACTCTTCTTTCGTGGCGTCCGCCCTCAAAAGGAGTCTTGAAGAATTCGTCCATTATTGTCTCAGCTAATTTGTTGGCGATGAAGCGACCCGGCATAACGAGAACGTTAGCATTGTTGTGCTGACGGATCAAACCAGCCACTTCCTTGTCCCATGCAAGACCAGCGCGGATGCCCTGATGTTTGTTCAGTGTCATCACCATTCCCTCGCCGCTGCCGCAGATAGCGATGCCAGGATAGCACTCGCCGCTCTCTACTGCCTCTGCCAGAGGATGAGCGAAATCAGGATAGTCACAACTTGTGTCACTGTATGTACCGAAGTCCTTATACTGATAACCTTTAGATTCCAGATACTGGATTACAAACTGCTTCAAAGGGAAACCTGCGTGGTCACATGCCACTCCAACTGTCTTTACTTCCATAGTCGTAAGTTTTTTAAGGGTTATTATTTGTGTTTATAAGCTCAATGTTCTTGGCTTAGGGTTAGAGATGCGGAGGACTCCTTTTTTAGAGAAGTCCTCCCGCGACTCCTATTTGTTTTTCTTCAATCCTTTATAGTCGGTCAGTCTGTCATCCTCTGTTCTCTGTCGCCGCCATCGGCGGGAGAGGTAGGAGAGAGACTTACAAGACCGTCGTTTTTTTTCTTACTTCAAGAGATCCTTCACCTGCTTGTATACATTCTCAGCAGTGTAGCCGAGTTTCTCGTCGAGCACCTTGTAAGGAGCGGAGAAACCGAAGCTTGGCATACCGAATACCTTGCCGTTGGCACCTACAAGGCCCTCAAGAGTTACAGGCAGACCGGCAGTCATACCGAAAATCTTGCTTCCTGCAGGCAGGATGCTCTCCTGATACTCCTTAGACTGAGTGCGGAACAGGCCCTCGCTCGGTACGCTGACAATACGGATCTTCACACCGTCCTTGCGCAGAAGTTCAGCACCTGCCACCAATGTAGACACCTCAGAACCGTCAGCCAGCAGGATAACGTCGAAGTCCTCATCAGATCCAGCCACTACGTATGCACCCTTGCGAGCCTGCTCGTAGTCGTTGCCGGCTGGCAGTTTGGCAACATTCTGGCGAGAGAAGATGAGAGCAGTAGGAGTTTCCATGTTCTCCATTGCCATAGCCCAACAAACGGTAGTCTCGTCGGCATCAGCAGGACGGAACACGCGAACGCTGTCCTTGCCGTGGTGGTTCTTCAGCTTCTCCATCAGACGGATCTGTGCCTCCTGTTCAACAGGCTCATGAGTTGGTCCGTCCTCACCGACGCGGAATGCGTCGTGGGTCCAGATGAACTTGATAGGCACCTCCATCAGCGCAGCCATACGTACGGCAGGCTTCATATAGTCAGAGAATACGAAGAATGTGCCGCAAGCCGGTATCACTCCACCGTGCAGATACATACCGATACACATGCACGCCATTGTCAGCTCGCTAACACCAGCCTGGAAGAATGCGCCGCTGAAGTCGCCGCGAACGATAGAGTGGGTCTTCTTCAGGAAACCGTCGGTCTTGTCGCTGTTAGACAGGTCTGCTGAAGAGCAAACCATGTTAGGAACCTGCTCAGCGAGAGCACCGAGACATGCTGCCGAAGCGGCACGAGTGGCAGAACCCTCCTTCTGTGACACTACAGACCAGTCAACCTTAGGAGCGTTGCCGCTGAACCATTCCTTCATCTGGGCAGCCTTCTCAGGATTAGCCTTAGCCCAAGCCTCTTCCTCGGCGTGACGCTCGGCAACGATCTTGCGAAGCTCCTCAGCGCGGTCAGCATAGAGCTTCTCCACCTCAGGGAATATCACGAATGGGTTCTCAGGGTCGCCGCCGAGATTCTTGATGGTGTTTACGTAAGCCTCGCCGCCGAGAGGAGCACCGTGAGTCTTGATGCTGTGCTCATAGCTTGAGCCATCCTCCTTGAGTGCGCCCTTACCCATGATAGTCTTGCCGATGATAAGAGTAGGACGCTCCTCCTCTTTCTGTGCGTCGGTGAGAGCCTGGCGTATAGCGTCAGGGTCGTTGCCGTCGATTGTCACCACGTTCCATCCCCAAGCCTTGTATTTGGCAGCGGTATCCTCGTTCATCACCACGTTGCACTCAGTAGAGAGCTGGATGTCGTTGGAGTCGTAGAACATGATGAGGTTGTTGAGTCCAAGGTTGCCGGCGATGCGTCCGACACCCTGTGATATCTCCTCCTGCACACCACCGTCAGAGATGTATGCATAGATCTTGTGCTTGATGACTTCTGAACCGAGTTTTGCCTGAAGGAACTTCTCAGCCACAGCAGCACCGGCTGCAAAGGTGTGGCCCTGTCCGAGCGGACCGGATGTGTTCTCCACACCACGCTTCACGTCGCGCTCAGGGTGTCCTGGAGTAGGAGATCCCCACTGGCGGAACTGCTTCAGTTCGTCGATGGCGAATTTTCCCTGCAATGCGAGAGCGCTGTAGAGCATCGGTGACATGTGTCCTGGGTCGAGGAAGAAGCGGTCGCGACCTTCCCATGTGAGATTGTCCGGATCCCATACCATGAATTCAGAGAACAGCACATTGATGAAATCCGCTCCACCCATGGCTCCTCCCGGATGTCCCGATTTAGCTTTTTCTACCATAGACGCAGCCAGGATGCGGATGTTGTCGGCTGCTCTGTTCATAATCTTCTTGTCGTTCATATCGATTTATGTTTTGTAGTATTCTAAAAGACGATATGTTTTTTATCCTTAATCGCCTTTAGTTAAACAAAGTTTTTCTTTTGTTGCAAAGATATATAAATATTTTGTTTTTGGCGAAGACTAAGGCGAATACTTTATTATTTTTTTAATTTCACTGCTTCTTGCTCCACTGGCAGGCAGTTCTGGTATTCTTTTATGTACTCGTTGAAGCCTTCAACATCTTCTTTCGTAGGAGCGATTTCCACTCCGGTGTTACCGGCAAACACCTTCTTGTCGAGATAGTCGGCGAGGTTCATTTTGCTCTTGTTGTTCACCAGATAGCCGGCCAGCAGCGCGATGCCCCATGCTCCGCCTTCGCCAGCCGTTTCCATTACAGAAATCGGAGAGTTGATGGCGGCAGCCAGTATACGCTGTCCCACGCCTGGGGTCTTGAAGAGTCCGCCGTGGCCAGTGATACGGTCCACTTTCACCTTCTCGTCGTTGAAAAGGATGTCGTTGCCTATCTTCAACACTCCCACTGAAGCGTACAGGTTGGCACGCATGAAGTTGGCAAGGTTGAACTTGCTCTTTGCCGAGCGCATGAAGAGAGGCCTTCCGTCAGCCAGTCCTGTAACGGGTTCTCCCGAGATATAGTTGTATGCCATCAGTCCGCCGCAGTCGGCGTCGCCCTTGAGGGCATGGTTGTAGAGTTTGCCGAACACCTCGTTCATGTCCACCGGTATTCCCAGCAGTTCCTGATATTCCTTGAAGATGTTCACCCATGCGTTGAGGTCAGAAGTACAGTTGTTGCAGTGTACCATTGCCACCGGACTGCCGTCAGGCGTCGTCACCATGTCGATCATCTCGTAAGGACGCGACAGGGCCTTCTCCAATACAATCATTGAGAACGATGATGTGCCAGCCGACACGTTGCCCGTGCGTTTCCTCACGGCATTGGTGGCCACCATTCCTGTTCCGGCATCGCCCTCTGGCGGACACACCGGTGTGCCGGGCTTCAGATGACCGGAGATGTCGAGTCGTTTGGCGCCTTCGGCAGTAAGAGTGCCGGCATCCTCTCCGGCTGAGAGCACCTGAGGCAGGATGTCGGTTATCTTCCAGTCGAAGCCGTAAGGTGACACGAGTTCATCAAACTTGCGTATCATCTCAGCGTCGTAGTTCTTGGTCTTGGAGTCGATAGGCAGCATGCCGGATGCGTCGCCCACTCCGAGCACTCTCTTGCCCGTTATCTGCCAGTGGATATATCCGGCAAGGGTGGTGAGGAAGTTGATGTCGCCCACATGGTCCTCTTTGTTGAGTATTGCCTGATAGAGGTGGGAGATGCTCCATCGCAGAGGGATGTTGAAGTGGAACAGTTCAGAGAGCTTGGCGGCAGCTTCCGCTGTGTTGGTGTTTCTCCATGTGCGGAAAGGGGCAAGTATCTCCTGCTTCTCGTTGAATGCCATGTATCCGTGCATCATGGCGCTAACGCCGATGGCAGCCAACTGTTCTATCTCAACGTCGTATTTGGATATCACGTTGGCACGAAGGTCGGCGTAGCAGTTCTGCACACCGTTCCATATCGCCTCGATGCTGTAAGTCCACAGTCCGTCGATAAGCTGGTTCTCCCATTCGTGAGAGCCCTGGGCTATCGGGATGTTGTTCTCGTCGATGAGCACTGCCTTGATTCTCGTGGAACCGAATTCGATACCGAGAATAGCCTTGCCTTCTTGTATTGTAGCTTTAGGATTGTTTGTCATTACCTTATTATATATATCAGTGTTAATGTTCTTGTCTGCTGTAATAGTATGGACCAATTATCCCCAATCGGTCATTAGGGCTTGCTTGGATTTTGAGTTTTTAGAAGAGGGGATTTTGTTTGGCTTTTAATGAGTAATAGCGAGCTAATGCGAATTAAAAAACAAGCAAAAGACACCTTATAACAAGCAAAATACTGCAAGCAGTTGTAAAATATTACATTAAACGGCCTAATGACCGATTGGGGATTATGATTGTAGGACAACTCTACATGTTTCGAGCTGTCCTACATTCATAATCAGATTTATTATCTCAATGCCTTGTTCAGCATATAATACACTTCGTTGATGCGGAGGTCTCTCTTCACGCTTTCGAATGTGGAGTCCTTGTCGATATGCAGATATTCGATGTCGAGCATCTCAGCATAGTCCTCCCAATACTCCGGTGTGATGTCGTAGGAGAAGCAGCTGTGGTGAGTGCCGCCGGCGAGAATCCACGAACCGGCACCGATCTCGAAGTTAGGCTGCGGAATCCACAGGGCGTTGGCAACAGGGAGCTTAGGCAGTGGTTTCGGTTTGATGCAGTGTACATCGTTGACGATGAGTCTGAAGCGGTTGCCCATGTCGACTACCGTTGCCGTAACGCCGTCGCCAACCTTTGAGTTGAACACGAGACGGGCCGTCTGCTGTTTGCGTATGCCGATGCCGAGGTGGTGTACCTCAAGGCGTACTGGCTCGTCGTCGACAGCGATGAGAGGACAAACCTCGAGCATGTGGCTCTGGAGCAGTGAAGAGTTCTCTCCATCGAAGTTCAGAGTGTAGTCTTCGAGGAACGAGCATCCTGTAGGCATACCCTGAGTCATATACCAGAGAGTGCGGTAGAGGGCAGCCGACTTCCAGTCGCCTTCGGCGCCGAAGCCATATCCCTCAGCCATGAGTCGCTGTGATGCGAGGCCCGGAATCTGGTCGAATCCTACGAAGTCGTCGGCGTCAGGGTCGCCCCATGAACCGAGGTCATCGAAGTTTGTTGTGAATCCCTTTGCACCCTTCGCCTTGAGACAGGCACGGATGGCAAGCTCTGCGCGTGCGGCATTCCATATCTTCTTCTTTCCGATTTCCTCGCCAGCCTCGCAAGGCACGATTTTGTATAGCTTGTGGTATTCCTCCACCAATGCGTCGACATCGGCAGGGGCAACCTGCTTCCAGTATTCCATCAGCTCAGACACGCAGCAGTAGTCCACGTGGTAACCGAGAACCTGCTCAGCGCTGACCTTGTCGCCGTCGGTCACGGCAACATTGTTCATCTGGTCTCCGAAACGAATGATAAGCATGTCTTTGGCGTCAGCAACGGCAGCGGCGACACGAGCCCATACGGCGATGTGCTCCTGTGTCTTCTTTTCCTTCCAGTATCCCACAACCACTTTGCGTGGTTTGCGCAGACGTGAGCATATATGTCCGAACTCGCGGTCGCCGTGGGCGCTCTGGTTCAGGTTCATGAAGTCCATGTCCATCGTGTCCCAAGGAATCTCCTGGTTGTATTGTGTGTGCAGGTGGAGCAGAGGTTTGTGCAGCATCTGCAGTCCGTGTATCCACATCTTGGCTGGCGAGAAGGTGTGCATCCATGTTATCACGCCCACACATTTTTCCTCGTTGTTGGCAGCCATCATAATAGATGCCACTTCCTTGTCAGAGTTTGCTGTTCCTTTATAAACCACCTTTATCGGGATGATACCCGACTTGTTCAATCCGTCGACCATCTCCTGTGAGTGACCGTCAACAATCTTTACTGTCTCGCCTCCGTAGAGGAGCTGTGCTCCAGTAATCCACCAGAGTTCCAAATTCTCAAATGCCTTGATCATTGTTTCGTAGTTGTTTCTTCTTTAGTTATGTTATTATCTCCAGACGGTCATCAGACCATTCATAATGACCGGTTGTAATGACTGGTTGTAATTCTGATCCTTCCGGATTATTTTTTCTTTTGTCCGTAATAAGCGTTCGGACCGTGTTTGCGGTTGAAATGTTTCTCTATCAACAGAGGGTTCATAGTGGTCTCAGGGTTCACGCTGAATGCCACGAAAGCCATCTTTGCCACCTGTTCCATCACTACGGAGTTGTATACAGCCTCGTCAGCATCCTTTCCCCATGAGAACGGACCGTGGTTTTTCACCAGCACGCCCGGCGTATGTACGTAGTTGATGTCTTTGAAACGGTTCACTATAACCACTCCCGTTTCTTTTTCGTATTCAGCCATCTGGTCTGCTGTCATGTCCCCGGTGCATGGTATGCAGTCGTGGAAATAGTCGGCGTGTGTCGTTCCGATGTTCGGAATGTCCTTTCCTGCCTGTGCCCATGCCGTGGCATAAGTGGAGTGGGTGTGCACGATACCTCCGATTTCGGGGAAGGCACGATAGAGCACGAGGTGTGTAGGAGTGTCAGAAGACGGATTAAGATCGCCTTCCACCACTTTGCCCGTGTTCAGGTCAACCACCACCATGTCAGACGCCTTCATGTTGTCGTATGATACACCCGAAGGCTTGATTACCACGAGACCTTTCTCGCGGTCGATGCCAGAGACGTTGCCCCAGGTGAAAATCACGAGATTGTGTTTCACGAGGTCGAGGTTGGCACGGAATACTTTTTCTTTCAGTTCTTCTAACATAATATCTTGATATGTGTTTGATGGCCGGTCCTTGTGTCCGGATTCAGTTCTTAAGCCTCCAGACTTTCAGAACCGGCCTGTTGTTGTCATTAAAGTTTGAAATAAGGATCGTCGTCATACGCCTCCTTGTTGAAGCAATACAATGCCGCACCGCGTTTCGACGTTATCTTGTCGATCTTGTCAGTCTTCTCGATGAAGTCGATTGTCTTGATCTTCTTTCTGAAGTTGCGCTTGTCGATTTCCTCGCCGAGGATAGCCTCGTATACGTGTTGCAGCTGCGTCAGCGTGAAGAGTTCTGGGAGCAGGTTGAAGCTCAGAGGCTCTGTGGAAATGCGGCGGCGGAGCAGGTTGATGGCTTTTCTCACCATTTCGTTGTGGTCGGAATAGAGTCTTGGCATCTTCTCCACATCGATCCACTTCAGCTGGTGCTTTTCGCGTAGCTCGTTGTCGTAGTCTTTTACATTGATGAGTGCACAGTATGCCACGGAGATGACCCTTTCGCCCGGGTCACGGTTTACGGCACCGAAGGCACCCACCTGTTTCATATACAGATTGTCGAGACCGGTGAGATCTCTCAGCGTGCGGTTGGCAGCATCATCGAGACTCTCGTTCTCCTTCACGAATCCACCGTAGAGCGACCATTCGCCGCGACCCGGATCCATTCTCCTGTTTCCGATGAGCAGTTTCAACTTGTTTGCTTCAAATCCGAAGATTATGCAGTCTACCGACACATACACCTTGGAGTGTTCTTTATAAAAGTCAGTCATAGGGTATTATTATTTAGGTTTTTATAGTTATTCTTTATTTCGTGTGTCATTGTCAGGGGCGTCTTTTTTACCAGAAGTAGATGTAGAATGCCACTGTGATGGCAAGGATTATAACACTGTGGATCACATCCCACTTCGTCCAGCTTGCCCTTGTGGCAGCCCTCTGTTCCGGAGTGGAAGTGCCGAACACCAGTCCGCGTATCTTGTCTTCAGTAGGCGCAGGAGTCATGAGGCTCACTACCACTACAACCAGACAGCACACGATGAGCATCACGCCGCAGAAGTACAGCCAGTTGAAATCGAAGAACACTGTCTTGAACCAGTTGTCTGACGCTTCAGTTACATTACTGTAGTATACCTTTGCGCCGAGTCTTGTCAGACCGATTATGATGCCAGCCAGGAGTCCCCACATACCGCCTTTGGCAGTGGCACGCTTCCAGCATATTCCAAGAAGGAATGCCGCTGCGATGCCAGGAGCGAGAACGCTCTGCACGTCCTGAAGGTAATTGTACAACACGTTGCCCACACTTCTCATGATAGGAATCCACAGGATACCGAGAATCACGATTACCACAGTGGCGATCTGTCCGATGCGTACGAGAGATTTCTCTGATGTCTGCGGACGGAGACGCTTGTAGAAGTCGATGGTGAAGAGCATTGCCGAAGAGTTGAACAGCGAAGCCAGCGAACTCATCAATGCTGCGAGGATACCGCAAACCACGAGTCCCTTGAATCCTGCCGGCAGCAGTTTAGCCACGAGTGTAGGGAAGGCGGCATCGCTTATAGCCATGCCGTTGGCGTCAACGGGGAGGAATGCGCCACCGCTCTTCACGTTAAGTGCGTAGGCAATCATTCCAGGGATGAGGAAGATGAACACAGGGAGCAACTTCAGGTATGCACCGAAGATAGTACCGCGGCGGGCCTCCTTCTCATTCTTTCCCGACAGCACACGCTGCACGATGAACTGGTCGGTACACCAATACCAGAAACCGATTACGGCACTGCCCACAAGGGCTCCGAGCCAAGGATATTGCGGATCGCGCAGGTCGCGCATCAGGTCGGTCATCTTGTCGCCATATTCGTTTACAGGCTCAGCAGAACAGATCTGCATCACCTGGTCCCAGCCGCCCACGGCCTTCAGTCCGAGCACGAGGATGATGATGGAACCGAGCAGAAGGATAGGAGTCTGCAACACCGAAGTATAGAGCACGCTCTTCATACCGCCGAAAATGGTATAGAGAGCAGTGATAAGCACCAGTCCGATGGCAGCGATCCAGAAGAAGTCGATGCCCCACAGTTCCTTGATGCCGAACACCTGCTGGAACACGAGACCACCGGCATATACCGTCACGGCAACCTTGGTGAGCACGTAGCTGATGAGCGAAATCACCGACAGTATCGTACGACTCTCCTTGTTGTATCGTCTCTCCAGGAATTCAGGCATGGTGTAAACCATAGAACGGGTATAGAATGGCACGAACACCCATCCAAGGATAAGTATCATCCATCCCTGTATCTCCCAGTGTGCCATTGCCATTCCTGACGATGCTCCGGCACCGGCGAGACCTATGAGGTGCTCCGAACCGATGTTCGACGCAAAGATCGACGCTCCGATGGCAATCCAAGTTGCGTCGCGTCCGCCGAGAAAATAATCTGCAGAGTCGTTGTTCTTCTTGCTCACGACCCATACCACGATTCCTATTAAGGCCAGGCAAAACAGCCCAATTACCAGCCAGTCATATAATTCCATATTAGTTTATTTATTTAGTTAGTAGTTTTGTTTTTTTTGTTAATTGTTGTTGCGGATATCACTCCGCTTAGGTCTTAACCTCCAAACGGCTATTGGAACGCTTGATGCTGCAGTTCCAAAATAGTTTGCCGTCTTCGGTCAGTGGCAGATTCTCTCAATCCCCATTTATTTCTTTATTCCGAAGCGGTAAGCCACATGGCTGTAATACCTCTCGCCCGGTTTCAGATATGGCGAAGGCCAGTCTTTCTTGTTCGGTGAGTCTGGGTATTTCTGACTCTCCAGGCATACAGACACATGCTTGGGGTATTTCACTCCGTGCTTGCAGGCAATGCCAGTGCCCTGGAAGTTGCCGGTATATACCTGTACTCCCGGTTCGTTGGTGAACATCTCGAGCAGGATGCCGGTGACAGGAGAATAGAGCGAGGCGCAGACCTTGGTGTCGTCCCCCTTTCCGTTCTTGTATGTGTTCAGACACCAGTTATGGTCGTAGCCAGTGGCGTTCTTTATCTGCTGATATGTTGTGTCGTTGATTGTCTCGCTGATGGCATGTGGCTTGCGGAAGTCCATCGGTGTGCCCTCCACTGGCTTTATCTCGCCCGTTGTCATGTATGTGTCGTCGGCAGGGGTGAAATTGTCGGCATTGACATACAGCACCATGTTTGTTCCCTCTTTCGACGGGTCGCCGTTGAGGTTGAAGTAGCTGTGGTTGGTCATGTTTACCACCGTCTCCTTGTCTGTCGTTGCCTCGAAAGTGATGTCGAGAGTATTGTTGCTGAGCACCTTGTATGTTGCAGTGGTCTTCACTGTTCCAGGGAAGTTGTTGTCGCCGTCCGGCGACATGAGTCTCATGACGAGAGTAGTGTCGTTGGGCTGTTCTGCATCATACACCTGATACATCCATCCCGACGGACCGCCATGCAGGCAATGGCCGAAGTTGTTCTGCGGCAGCTGGTAGTCCTTGCCGTTCACGTGAAGATGGCCCTTGTCTATTCTGTTGGCATATCTTCCCACGGTAGAACCGTAGTCGCTCGGACTGTTCACCGAGTCGGCATACTGCCTGATGTTGTCGTAGCCGAGCACCACGTCAGTCGGCTTGCCGTCCTTGTCGGGAACGGTGAGCGATACCACTCTGCCTCCGAAGTTTGTGATGCATACTTCCATCCCACTCTTGTTCTTGAGCGTGAAAAGTTTGACGGGCTTGTTGTTGATGGTTGTGTCGAATGCGGCAGGGTTGAGGCCAGACTCAGTGAGCTGTGTATTGCCGCCTGTTGAGCATGAAAGCATCGTCGCGATAGCCATTCCTGCTCCAAGAACGATAGATTTTATACCTTTCATATATATGCTTAATAGATTTTCAGAGATGTAAAGATTCAATGAATTATTTAATTCGTGGCTAAATTACTATTATTTTTCCAATCGGCAATAAAAGATTATGACTTTTTTGCCATTGTAGGTGTTATTGCTACACCTTTTTATCTTTTCATTGTGTTTATGTAGGAGTTTTGTTATCTTAAGTGTACAATTACAGTGGATATGAACGAAAAAGCGGAAAGCCACAATGAAATGACTTTCCGCTCGGTTGTGCTATGTTTGGTTCCTGTTTTCTTGGCTTTAGCAGATTTTTCTCGAACCGTCTTTGATCACCACATCATATATCTTCGGTTCCTTGCCGTAGCGTTCTGCATATTTCTTCTTCACGTCGGCGATGAAGTGGTCGTAGAGGTCCTCCTTCACGAGGTTGATGGTGCATCCGCCGAAGCCTCCGCCCATGATTCTCGAACCGGTAACGCCATCTTCACGAGCGATGTCGTTGAGATAGTCGAGTTCTTCGCAAGACACTTCGTATTCCTTGCTCAGTCCGTGGTGGGTTTCATACATCTTCTTGCCCACGGTCTCGTAGTCGCCGGCGTTGAGTGCGTCGCATACTGCCAGCACACGGTCTTTCTCTCCCAATACGAATGTGGCGCGCTTCATGTCCTCCTCGCTAACCTCATCCTTTACGGCGTTGAGCATGTCCCAGTTGGCGTCTCGCAGGGTTTCGATAGTCTTCTCAGGATATTTCTTCTGCAAAGCGGCAACCACGTTCTCGCAGCTCTTGCGGCGGTCGTTGTATGCCGATGATGCCAGTTCATGCTTCACCACGGAGTCAACGAGCACCAGTCTGTATCCCTTCGGTTCGAATGGGAAATATTCGAACTCGCGGCTGCGGCAGTCGAGGCGCATCAGTTTGCCCTCCATGCCGAATACGCTCGCAAACTGGTCCATGATGCCACAGTTCACTCCACAGTAGTTGTGTTCCGTTGCCTGTCCTGCCAGCACCATATCCCATTTAGACACCTTGTTCTCGCCGAACAGGTCGTTGAGGGCGTAGGCATAGCAGCTCTCGAGAGCTGCCGATGATGACAGACCGGCTCCGAGAGGCACATCGCCTGCGAATGCGGTGTTGAAGCCTTTCACGTCAACTCCGCGTTTCTTCATCTCCTGAACGATGCCATACAGATAGCGTGCCCAGCTTGCTTTAGGACCTTTTTCATCGTCTATGTCAAATTCCACACGGTCTTTCAGGTCGATGGAATAAGCCATCACCTTGTTGGTGCCGTTGGGACGTATTTCACACATTATTCCTTTGTCTATTGCTCCCGGAAAGACGAAGCCTCCGTTATAGTCGGTATGTTCACCGATGAGGTTTATTCTTCCTGGTGATGCATAAACGTTTCCTGTCTGTCCGTCGAAATGCTTTACAAAACGACTTCTTACATAATCTATCTCCATAGGTTAAAATGATTTTGAGTTCGTGATAATATTTATTAGTTAGTCTATTTGTCTGCTGATTGTCATTTAATGCTTGTTGATAAGTCTGTGTCTGTCAGCAGATTGTCATTTCTTTACTCCGAATTTGTATATTGTGGTCTGCTTGTACTGCTCTCCCGGACGTAGCACTACAGACGGGAAGTAAGGACGGTTTGGCGAATCTGGGAAATGTTGTGCTTCCAGGCATACCGCACTGCGGCGTGGGAACGTAGCGCCATGCTGTCCGCTGATGCCGGTCTCGAAGTTGCCGGTATAGAGTTGCATTCCCGGCTCTGTGGTATACATCTCCATTGTTCTGCCGCTCTTTGGCTCCGTCAGTCGGGCTGCGAAGCTCAGTTCGCCCTCTTCCTTCTTGTTCAGCACGTAGTTGTGGTCGTATCCGCTGCCGTTGCGCAACTGCTCGTTGTCGGAGTCGATGCGCTCGCCGATGGCTTTCGGTGTGCGGAAGTCGAACGGTGTGCCCTCCACGAAGCGTATCTCGCCAGTAGGGATGCTGTTGCCATCGATTGGCAGATAGAAGTCGGCGTTGATCTCGCATTCCACGTTGTATACGTCCGGAGTTGGGTTGGCTATTCCAGCAAGACTGAAGAATCCGTGGTTTGTCAGACAGATTACGGTCTTCTTGTTTGTCGTTGCCATATAGTCGATGATCAGTTCGTTGTCATCGTTGAAGGTGTATGTAACGGTAACTTTCACCTCACCGGAGAATCCCTCTTCGCCGTAGCTCGACACGTAGTTGAGAACCACCGTCTCGTCGTTCATCCTCAGAGCGTCCCACACCTTCTTGTTGAATCCCTCGTTACCGCCGTGAAGCGAGTTCTCACCGTCGTTGATAGGCAACTGGTATACCTTTCCACCGAGTTGGAAACGTCCTTTGCAGATACGGTTTCCGTAGCGGCCGATGAGTGTGGAGAGATATGGCTCCGGACTGTTTATCACGTCCTGTATGTTGTCGTGTCCTTGAATGACGTTGGCATAGTTGCCGTCTTTGTCAGGAACCATTATGGCTACCAGCGCACCGCCATAGTTTGTCAGCGCCACCTCATTGCCATTCTTGTTCTTGAGAATATATAAATCAGTTTTCTTTCCGTTTACTGTGGTTTGAAAATCCTCTCTCTTCAAACCACATAGATTAGGTGCTTCGTTTGTGTTCATAATCAAATGTTATTAGTTAGTATTCTATTTACTGCAAAGTAAAAGAAAAATAATGAAACGAGCAAAAGAAAAAGAATAAATCGAAAGCAATAAGTGTTAATTTCCACTAATGTGGACTCTGGGGTTGACCATAATCCCATATCGGTCATTAGGGTTTGCTTGGATTTTGTCCTTTTAGAAGAGTGGATTTTGTTTGGTCTTTAATGAGTAATAGCGAGCTATTGCGAATTAAAAACAAGCAAAAGACGCCTTATAAAAAGCAAAAGACTGCAAGCAGTTGTAAAATATTACATTAAATGGCCTAATGACCGTTTGGGTGGTTACTGGTGGTGTTTAATATTTCTACTAATCCTCAAATCTCATCCACATATTCTTGAAGTTGATAATAAATTTCCTATGTGCCATTAACGTTGGTAAACCGATTCTGCAATCATATTCCTCATTCTGTTCTGAAGATGTTACTACTGGAATGTTTGTCTCGGTATATTGTTCGCC
>JABLTS010029555.1_pt1 | contig 28397 bp, 18 predicted proteins | sample 7160081 | NCBI WGS metagenome assembly JABLTS01 (sample SAMN14651231, study PRJNA627086) | human gut metagenome | isolation source: feces | host: Homo sapiens | reverse complement strand
CGCCTTCCTGATTTCCATCCGGGCAGCAACTTGGCTAGCATCACTTACAACCCTTGGTTCTCTACCAACTATATCTTCTATGCCAAGGATGACCAGGTGATTCGTCACAATCTTTCCAATGGAGATGAGGAGGTCATCTATACGGCTCCTGTGGGATATACGGTGAGTGTCATCAAATTTCGTACTTACGATTCGGAGAGTAATAGCTCCATGTCATCCAATTTCGGTGACTTGGGACTTTATCTCAGCATAGGTATGAATAAGGGAGACAATGGAGCAGTTGCTGAAATCAAACTGACTACTTCAGCCGATGTCGATGAAAGTTATAGTATGTTCTGTGACAAGGATGCTGACGGCAATGCCTTCGGCAAAATCCTTGATGTGCAGTTCGCTCACATGTATTCATTCAGTAAAGATAGTCAATGATACAACGCATATCTATGTCACTGCTCGCTTTGGCGAGTGGTGCTTTTCAGGTTTACGCCCAGTCTAATATGACCGTGTCGGGCAAGATAGAGGGAATACCATCCGGGCAACTTGTTTTGGTGGCTCAGGTGGGTGAGAATCAAGTGGATACCTTGGGTGCGGCTTCTTTCAAGGCACCTAAGTTTCAGTTGAAAGCGATGGTCAAGGAACCTGTCATGGCGCAGTTGGTTGTGAAAGGTTATGGTGGTGGTTTCAACTTCATTGCGGAACCTAATGCCAAGTACCAAGCTTTCCTCTGCAATGACAATAGAGCCTATGTCAAGGGAGGCGCTCTGCAAGATGAGTGGACGGCTTTCTCCAAGCGCTCGGCTGAGTTGCATGAGCAAGCCAAGGCAATGCAAGAGCGTTACGATGCTTTGAGAGCTGCCAATAAGTTCCGCAGTGCCAGTGCTACCAACGACTCTCTGCAAACGCTTCGTCAGTCGGTTCATACCGAGACGCAGGCTTTCTTGCAGAAGCATGACGATGTGTTGGCTGCCTATACTTACAATAGCAATGCCTTGATGGCAGAGTTGAATCTAGAGGAAACTCGTCGCTTATATAACTCCATGGGTGAGGGGGCTAAGAATACCCCTAGCGGCAGAATCATGTTGCAGCGCATCCAACGCATGGAGAAGGTGACGCAAGGCAAGAAGGCTCCTGACTTCACTTTGCAAGACCTACAAGGCAATGTCGTTACCCTCAGTCAAGTGAAGGCGAAGGTGAAAATCGTTGATTTCTGGGCTTCTTGGTGCGGACCTTGTCGCCTCAACAATCCTTCGTTGAAGAAGATTTATGAGAAGTATCATGAGAAGGGATTGGAAATCATCAGTGTTTCGCTCGACAACGTAAAAGACCGTTGGGAGAAAGCGGTGAGCCAAGATGGATTGCCATGGATCAATGTCAGTTCCCTGAAGGGATGGAAGTGCGAGGTGGCACAGACCTACGATGTGAAGAGTGTGCCTGCTATCTTCATCCTCGATGGCGAGAACCATATCATCGCAACCAACCTCAGAGGAGATAAGTTGGATGCTTTCCTCAATGAGAAACTAACAAATAACTAACAAGATAATAATTATGAAGAAGAAAAAGATTATGTTATTAGCACTCGGCATCATGGGTGTTTTGCCACTGATGGCGCAAGGCTCCCGACATTTCACCATCGATGGTGAGATGACTCGTGACTCTATGCGTTATGAGCCGAAGGCTATCCAGAAGGTGTATCTCAAGCATATCGTCAATGGTGAGGAGGTGCTCTTGGATTCTGCTATTGTCAAGAATCGCCGTTTCCATTTCGAGGGCACTGCTCCTGAATTTACGGAGGCTGCCATGATTACGGGCTTTGACAATGGTGCAGTACAGCTTCTCTTGGAGCCAGGAAATATCAAGGTGCTTCCTTTCGATGCCAATTTCCCTACAGGTGCCAAGGCAGAGGGAACGACTAACAATGACATATTCAAGGGGTATGTCTTGTTGCACGGCAAGAATGCTGATGATGCAAAACGCAATATCGACAATTTGCGCAAGTCTTTGCCTGATAGCATCATCAAGGATGACATGAAATACATGCCATATCATAGTGCGATGTTCAATGCCAATGGCGTATATTATAAGGTAGATGTGATGGACTACTTCTTGAAGCACATCGACAGCGAAGCTGCCCTCTTTATCTTGAAGTACGACCTCTATTATATGTATAAGCCACAGGTGCTGCATGATGTCTTCATGAAGGCTATGCCTGAGAGATTGCACGAGCATCCTATCTACAAGGAATTGGCAAATCAGCTCCTTACCAACCAGATGGGAGAGGGGAGTGCCGCACCTGACTTTTCTGCAAAAGGTCTAGATGGTAAGTCTTTGTCGTTGTCTCAGTTGAAGGGCAAGTTTGTCTTCTTGGACATCTGGGCTTCCTGGTGTGCGCCTTGTCGCCGTGAGATTCCTTTCGTGAAGCAAGCATTGGCTGAGGCTGCATCTTCCGACAACTTCAAGGTGCTCAGCTATTCCATCGACAGTAAGAAGAACGAGTGGGTGAACTGCATCAACAAGAATCAAATGACCGACAAGAACTGGATTCATGTCTCTACCTTGAAGGGATGGGGCTCCGACATCGTACGTCTGTACAATGTGCGTGGTGTACCTCATACCGTGCTGATTGACCCACAGGGAAACATCGTCAAGTTTAACTTGCGTGGCGAAGAATTGGTGAAGACAGTGAAGGACATCCTCAGCAAGCCTTTCAAGGCTAAGAAGGTAACTGCTAATAAGGAGGTAGAACTTCCTACTGTTGAGATGCCAAAGTATGTGGCATCTACTGATGCCGACAAGAAGGTGGCAGCTGAGTATGAGAAGATAGCCAAGCAGAAAGGTTTGTCTCCAATCAGTATGTTGGAGAATAAGTTGAAGTTCATCCTCGACCATAACAACTCTTCTTTCGCTCCATACGCATTGGAAAGAGACTTCTTCAACATTCTGGACAAGGCTTATAACCAGCGTCTCTCAAATGCTTTCTCTCCTGACATCCAAGACTCACCTTATTATAAGTCTTACGTGAACAAGGTGGCTGCTTTGTTGGAAGATGATGATAAATAAGTAACATTATATATTTATGTTTAATTTGAAAGCTAATAAAATAGGCATTGCCATCCTCTCCTTGGGGATGACATTGCAGGTTTCAGCGCAAGGGAAGGGGAGCGACTCGCTCCTCACCACCCTCAAGCAGGAACTGAAGTATAGCATGGAGTCGCTCAGCAAGCAGAAGACGGCTCCTTATTTCATGAGTTTGCGACTCCAGGACTCCAAGATGGTGGTGGTACAGAGCAACCTTGGTGTGGCTTCTGCCGATAGTAGCCGACAGAGAATGGTGACTCCACAGATTCGACTCGGTAGCTACGAACTCGACAACTTCAAGTACAAAAACCAGGGCAGTGGCGCTACCGGACAGAATGCTCGCAATGGACAGGGCGTGCTCATCCCACTGAGCGGACAGGTGATTCCTGCCATGCGTCAGGCTATCTGGAAGGAGACACTCCGACGCTATGACGTGGCGCTCGGCAACTTGGAGCAGGCGAAGTCGAAGACCTTGACAGGTCAGGACAACGAGGACAAGGCTCCTTGTTTCTCCAAGGCTCCGGTGGAATCCTACTACGAGGAGGACTTGGCAGAAGGACAGAAGCACATCGACATCAACTTTTGGCAAGACCGCTTGAATAAGATTACCAATGTGTTCAAGCAGTATAAGAATATCGAGCAGGGTACTGCCAATATCCAGTTTGAGGTATATCGCAACTACTTCGTCAATACCGATGGCTCTGAAATCGTGCAGAACCGTCGTGTGGCTCGTGTCATGATTTCCGCTTCGGTGATGGCGCCCGATGGCATGAACTGTCCGCTCAACCAGGACTATCTCTCCTATACTCTCGAAGACTTCCCAAGCGAGGCTCAGATGATAGCTGACGCCAAGAACATGGTGGAGCGATTGGAGGCTCTTCGCAACGCACCTATCGCCGACCCATATACCGGTCCTGCCATCATGTCGGGTCCTGCCAGTGGTGTCTTCTTCCATGAGATTTTCGGTCACCGTTTGGAGGGTCATCGCATGAAGTCGGGTGGTCAGACCTTCAAGAAGATGATAGGTCAGAAACTCTTGCCTGAGACTTTCAATGTGTTCTGTGACCCTACCTTGCAGTACTATCATGGCAATGCCTTGAATGGTTACTACAAGTATGATGATGAGGGCGTGAAGGCACAGAAGGTGATGAACGTGACAAACGGCGTGCTCACCAACTTCTTGATGAGCCGTGTGCCTCTCGATGGATTCCCAGTGAGCAATGGCCACGGTCGAATGGTGGGCGGCAACGACCCTGTGTCTCGCCAGTCCAACTTGATCGTGGAGACCACTAAGCCATACACCGACGAGCAGCTCCGCAAAATGCTCATCGATGAGGCTAAGAAGCAGAAGAAGCCTTACGGATATTTCTTCAAGACGGTGACCAGCGGTTTCACTTACACGGGTGAGGGCGGTAGCTTGAACTCCTTCAATGTGACCCCTATCGAGGTATATCGTGTGTATGTAGATGGCAGAAAGGACGAGCTCGTAAGAGGCGTTGACCTCATCGGTACGCCGCTCTCCATGTTCTCCAACATCACCGCTGCCAGCAATAGCGTGAGTACCTTCACGGGTGTCTGCGGTGCAGAGTCGGGATGGGTGCCAGTATCTGCTTCCTCTCCTATGATTTTCGTGACGAAGATAGAGACACAACGCCGTCAGAAGGACAATCAGAAGGCTCGTGTGCTCCCTGCTCCTGAGGTGAAGAACTTGACGGCGCAGGATGACAAGACCATCTTCGAGGCGATGTCTGATGAGTTGCAACGTTCCCAGAAGCAGTTGGCTTACCCAGGTTATCCTCATCCTTTCTATATCGACTATAATATTGCTCGAAGCCAGGATGTGTCTGTCAATGCGAGCCTCGGTGGTATCATCGAAGACAAGGTTTATCCTGTCTATGCGCTTGCGAGCGTGGGCATGAAGATAGGTGATTACAAGCTCAATAGCGATATGCAACCAGGGCAGTTGTCTTCGGCTTCCTTGACCAGCGAGGTGAACTATGACAACATCCGTCGTGAACTCTGGAAGGTTTCCGACATAATGTACAAGTACAGTTTGAACTCTTTCGCTTACAAGCAGAACTTCCTCCAGAACAATCCTACCCCTGAGGAGGAGAAGGACATCCCGGATATGCTTCCGATGAAGGCGAACGAGAATATCACCGCCCAGCAGAATGAGGCTATCAGCCACGACAAGGTGCGCAGAATCGCCCAATCGCTCTCTGCCATCTTCTTGAAGTATCCTAGCATCTACAATACGAGAGTGAATGTACACTGCAAGAACAATGACATCTATCGCCTCAATACCGAGGGCATCAAGCAGAAGGCTTGCAATGGCTATGCCGAGGTGTATGTGACTGCCCGGATTCGTTCCAACTGCGGTTCGGTGATTGGCGACCACTTCCATCGTGTGTTTACCTCAGAGAAGGAACTGGACGAGACGGCTCTCTACAAGGAGGTCGTTGAGTTTGCCGACAGAATGATGGCGGTGAAGGATGCCGAGCCAGTGGGTGACTACTATATCGGTCCGATGATGTTTGAGGGCGATGCCGTGCCAGAAGCTGTGATGAAAGGTATCTATCGTATCATCGTCTCCAAGCGTACCACCAAGGACAACAGTGGCATGGGTAGCCTCATCTTTGGCAAGCGTATCATCGACAAGAAGTTCTCGCTCACCCAGAAGGCGGGTATGCCTACCTATAAGGGCATCGGCTTGTTGGGTTACTATCAGCAGGATGCGGATGGAGAGGTTCCTCAGCCATCTCTCAGCATCATCAAGAATGGTATCTTGGAGCAGCTCATCTCAGGTCGCACTCCTTCGCTCAACTGCATGGCTTCTACAGCCAACGAGCGTTTCATCCTCGACCCTAATCGTGTGATTGGTACCAATGTGGTGCCTGGTGTTGTCACCTTGACCAGTGCATCCAGCATGCCGATGAGCAAGATGAAGCAGGCACTCTGCAAGGAGGCGAAGGCGCAAGGCTTGTCTTCTGCTTATATCGTGAGACAACCTGCCGGTTGCACGGCTTCTCTCTACAAGGTGGATGTGAAGACGGGTGAAGAGAAGATGGTGATAGTGGAGGACAATCCTACATTGTCGAAGTCTGATTTCATGTATGTCATCGGTACATCCAGCGAGGATGTCGTGCTCAATACCATCCGCCAGGGTGTAGGTACCAGCGTGATTGCGCCTCGTGCCATGATCGTGGAGAGCATGGAGAAGTACTTGAAGAAGGCTAAGGCTGACAAGCCTTTCGCCATCAAGAATCCTTTGGAGAAATAAACATAGAATCGCCCCTAGTCGTCAGTTGGCTAGAGGCGATTTCGTTACAGTGTTACACTTTGAGATAAATCAATTTTGCTTGATGATAAAACAACGGCTAGCCCTCGATGTGAGAGCTAGCCGTTGTTGCTTATCTGCCCAGTCGTAGAGTTATCAGTCGCAAGTCATAGAGTTACAAGTGTTAAAACTACGAGTTAGTTTATTTAACAGTTGTTTTTAGTTCTTTAATATGCCTATTTCCCGACCGGGATGACATAGTATTCTCTATCTACATCATAGTCCAGGATCCATTGGTCGAGGATGACGTGGTCGTCGAGTGCCTGAATCTCGATGCTGTGATTGCCGCTAGGCAGGGTAACATAGAAATTGCGGAGGGTTTGGCCTCGCCATAAGTCCAGCTTCCATTGCTTGCCATTGTAAGCCTCGTTGATTTCTAGCTCCACAGGCTCGGCGTGGTCGATGCTCACACTCACTCGCATGTTCTTCACGCCCGACATGTAGTTGGGGATGGCGGCGAGCGTGAATCGGGCATCACCGCTCTGGGAGGTATAGAATGTGTAGTTGAGGCTTGCACCCTTTGGCAGTTTCACGGCTCGATTGCTATGACCAAGGAGATGGAGAGGCTGGATGGATTCCGATGTGGTTGTCCAATCGCAAGCATTCTTGGCGATGACATCGCTCGTGTAGTTGGCTAGTGGCTTGAGGTCCTCTGTGCGATTGAAGGCCTCCTTGCGATACTTCTGAATGTCGGAAGCGGAGAGCGTGCCAGGCAACGTAGGCGACTGCATCTCGGCACCATAGACGACAAGCGATGGTTGTCTATGACGACTGGCGATGGTCGTATATTGCGCATTGAGCTGCTTCAACTGGTTGTATGCCGTGAGCGAAACGGCGGCGGCTGCCTTCGCCTCACTGTCCTTGTCGAAGAGACCCGGACGGGCGATGTGGCGTGCTTCTTGTGCCTCCAACTCCTTCTCGGCGATGAGGGCGGCTGAGAATATCGGGTACTTCACTACCTCGAAGAAACCATCCTTCTGGTCTTCGGAAAGAGTGCGCTCGATGCGCTCCACCTTCGCCTTCAACTGGTCGTAGGCGTAGAGATAACGCTCCAGCTCATTGCCAAACTCGCCTGAGTGGAACTCGGTGTCGCCGTATGGCATCGCCATGTAAGCAGGTTGGCGGATGCTGGTCAGGCGGTAGTATTCCTCCATCAGAGGCTGGATGCGCTTGCCGAGGTCGTTGCCAAACTGCTCGCTGAGCCACTTCTGTAGATATCGCTTGCTGCCTATCTTCAGAGCATTCTTGTTCCAAGCCAATTCGGTCATCATCGACAGTTGGAGCATGGAGAGCTTCGGATTGGTCACGTTGGCTATCCAGGCATCATCCTCGACATTGGCGTAGTGCTTGCCATTGGACGAAGCGGATGAATGCTTGCCACTAGAGGTATCGGAGGCGTGCGACTTGTCGTGATGTGAACTCTTGCTCTCGTGGAAGTTCTTGTTGTCGAGGGCTTCGCGGAGCAAGCCGGGAGCCACGCAATGCAGTTGAATCTGCTCATCATCGAAGACCATTTTCACGTTGTCGATGTTTCTCTTGTGCTTCTTATGCTTCTTGCCGAGCACCTCCGTCACCTTGTAGTTCTCAGCCACGCAGAGGTCGAAGCTATCCACCACTGCCTTGTCGTAAGCGGCGTTGTGCTTGCCATCCACCTGCCAGAGTGTGTTGCATCTCAGTCGCAACATCAGTCGGGCTATCTCACTGTAGTTTTGTGGCTTCATCCACTGACTTCCGTTCAGTGCGAATCCTCTGAACTCGATGCGAGGCTTCATAATCCACGTCAGGTCGGATGGAGTAGAGAGGGTGCGGCGAGGCTGAGGCTTCACGCCGTTCCATGCCGCCCAAGGCGAGACGCCAGCTTTCTGTGAGAGATTCATGATGGCGTATGCCGTGCCACGGGCATCGCTTCCTACAACCATCAGTTTGTTGTTGCTCACGCCAATGTAGTAGGCGTCGTGGGCGGTGATGATCTTGTGGATAGGCACGCCCGACTTCTCCAGGGCAGAAAACTCCTTGTTGGTGAGCATGTCGAGCTGGTATATCTGGAGGGGAGCGCCTGCCTTCTGCTTGGCTGCAAGCCCCGTCACAGCCTTCATGTCGCTCTCAAACATTTCGAGTGCTTTCTTCACTACGGTCGATGTGTTGGCGTTGACGGTGTAGGTCACTCTGCCGTTGCCATCCGTCCAATAGACGCATGGGGGCGCAGTTTGCACTTCGGTCTTCTTGACCTTGGTGGATGCCTCCTTACTCTTGCTGAAAGCACCGTTTCGATGGCTGACTGTTGATGCAGTGATGTCTTGACAGGACAAGCAAGCTAAGCCCAGGACAAAGCTGAGCCATATCTTCTTGTAATTCATTTTCTTCTAGTTTTATGATGTTGTATTACAGAGGCGTCTTGCGATTCTCTGTGAGATAATGTGATTTCTGCAAAGATACACAAAAGTGTTTAATATCTGAAATTATTTAGCTTTTATTTGTTTATTACATAATTTATTGGTATTTTTGCAAAGTTATCTGTGAAGGATGGCATAGCTTTTGCTCGCATCACGCAGATATTTAAGACTGAATATTCACAAGTAAATCAAAAGTTGATAATGACATTATATCCTAAGTTGATAGAAGAGGCTCTCGCCACGGTGATCTACCCTGGTACCAAGAAGAACCTCATAGAGAGCGAGATGCTGGCTGATACGCCTAGCATCAACGGCATGAAGGTGAAGGTGGTGTTGCTTTTCCCTCGTGACACCGACCCATTTCTCAAGAGTACCGTGAAGGCGGCTGAGGCTGCCATCCACTACCACATCTCCAAGGAGGTGGAGGTGGAAATCGTCACGGAGTTTAAGTCGGCTCCACGTCCAGAGGTCGGCAAGTTGTTGCCACAAGTGAAGAACGTCATTGCCGTTAGTTCGGGCAAGGGTGGAGTGGGCAAGAGCACTGTCTCTGCCAACTTGGCCATCGCCCTCGCTAAGTTGGGCTATAAGGTAGGTTTGCTCGATACCGACATCTTCGGTCCTTCCATGCCAAAGATGTTTGGTGTGGAGGAAGAACGTCCTTACTCAGTTCACAAGGATGGCAGAGACCTCATCGAACCTATCGAGAAATATGGTGTGAAGTTACTCAGCATCGGCTTCTTCGTAAGTCCTACCACGGCTACTTTGTGGCGTGGTGGCATGGCTTGCTCGGCCTTGAAGCAGCTCATCGCCGATGCCGACTGGGGTGACTTGGATTACTTCATCCTCGATACACCTCCTGGCACCAGCGACATCCACTTGACGCTTCTACAGACGCTTGCCATCACGGGTGCTGTCATCGTGAGCACACCTCAGCAGGTGGCTCTCGCCGATGCTCGCAAGGGTATCGACATGTATCAGAATGACAAGGTGAACGTGCCTATCCTCGGACTGATAGAGAACATGGCTTACTTCACGCCAGCCGAGTTGCCAGAGAACAAGTATTATATCTTTGGCAAGGAGGGTTGCAAGAACTTGGCGAAGGAGATGAATGTGCCATTGCTCGCCCAGATTCCTATCGTACAGAGTATCTGTGAGGGTGGCGATGATGGTGCTCCAGCTGCTACCAAGGTGGATACTATCACGGGTCAAGCCTTCCTCAGCCTCGCCCAAAGCGTGGTGACGGTGGTGAATCGCCGCAACAAGGAGCAGGCTCCTACCAAGATTGTGGGAACACATTGATTAAATGATAAATTATAAAGTATAAATAATAAATGGGCATACGCCGTGATGCCTTGATGGATTGATACAAAAAGAGGCTTGGAATCCTGATGGTTCCAAGCCTCTTTTGGCTGTATGCGATGCTTGTTTTTATGATGTTTCTGTTGCACTGTAACAGTTGTTTTTCTGTACTATTCTTTCTTCTCTGCTAAGATTTCTTCCATTTCATCCTCCACGTCCGCTTCCTCGGCAGGTAATCCGGCATTGAGTCGGGCACTGCGTATCTGCTGACGGAAGACGAGGCAGGTGGCTAGGAAATAGATGCCCGTCTGTATCCACAGGGCACGGAACTCTGGCAGAATGTCGGCTAGGGATGCGCCCATGCTGCTGATGCGAAGGAATCCTCTTACACCAAAGGTGGATGGGAATACCCATGCCACTCCTTGCCAAAAGGCAGGAATATTGGATTGTGGCCAGGAGATACCCGTCATGAAGAGCAATGGAACGGAAGTGAAGACCACCAAGAGCATCACATTCTCACGGTATCTTACCAAGCAGGAGAGCATCAAGCCGAAGAAGATGCACGATAGGATAAATGGTAAGAGGAAGGCGAGGATGGTGGTCCACGATACCATGCTAACGAAACTGAACATCTTCGGTACGACAAGCGCCAAATACATGCCCATCACGGCATAAATCATGAAGTAACACAATGCTTTGCCAAACACGATGCGGAAGATGCCACCATAATGTTCGCTCACTGGCACCAACTCTCGGTTTCTATTCAGTTCCCTAGATGTACCAGCCGCCATTCCGATGCCCAACAGAAGCGTCTGCTGCAAGATGAGCATCAGCACACCTGGCAGGATGGCATTGCCATAACCACCCGTGGTATTGAAGATGGGCACCTCATCGAAGGCGAGCGGTTCGGTGGTAATCTCGTCATCACGATCGGTGAAACCACCCGACTGAGATACTTGGATGCCGGAGTTGATATGGCTTGCCACGGCTTGTGCCGTCTGATAAATCGCCTTGTAGGTGAGCATCAGACTCATGTCGGTATAGACGCCCACATGTGCCTGTTCGCCACGATTCAATTTCGTATCGAAGTCGGCAGGGAAGTAGAGGATGCCATGCACCGCCTGCTTAGCCACCAAGTCTTTCGCCTCGTCAAGACTATTGCAGAAATATGCCGTTTTGGTATCGGGAGCCGCATCGAAGTCACGGATGAACTCCCTGGAGATATGGCTATGGCTCAAATCGACAATCGCCGTTGGCACCTCTCGTACCACCTCATTGTTGTATATCCACGAATAGAGCAGTGGATAACCTAGCGGCACCAAGATGCAGAACATGAGCACACCCTCGTCACGAAATACATTGCGCATTTCCTTCGCCCAGATGTAGCACATGTCTCTGAAACCATTGACTATCTTATTTAATAAACCGTTCATAATCATTATGGTAAATATTTATAAACCAGCATTGCCTTCTTGATATTCCAGATGGTGAGCATCGGCAAGGCGCAGAAGAGTACGAGCGCACCCCAGTGGAGCATGGCATCGCCCATCGGGAAGCCATTGAAGATGTTCATCTGATAAATCATGTAATAGTGACGCATCGGGAAGAGTTGTCCGATAGCCTCTATTGGCGCATCCATCGAGAAGATAGGGTAGGTGGCTCCACAGATGGAGAAACTCACCACTGCCCAGAGCGAACAGATACTCATTGACATACGGAGGGATGGCATCAGTCCGAAGGCAAAGACGCCAAAGCACTGGCAAGCCAAGATGCTGAGGATGCCTAGCAAGACGATAGGCAAGGCGCCACCCGGATGAGGGAACTGCAAGACATAATAGAGGTAAAACTCGAAGGCGAGGAAGATGATGAGCCAGATGAGTGTCTGTGGCAACATCTTACCAGCGATGGCGAGATAAGGATTGTTGTTTGCCATGCGCATCCACTCCTTGGCACGATTGAACTTCAACTCCGTACCTATAGAATAAGGTGTAATCAGGAAGATAAACACCATGATAAGTCCTGGCACCATCACGCTCGACAAGTAATAGTTGTAGTTGGCGTATGGGTTGCCTATCATGTGGAGGTCCACGGCGATAGGTTGCAGGAAGGTCATGATCTCGTCATGGGTCTTGCCCAGTGCTGCCAACTTGGTCATGCCTGCCGCCGCACCACCGAGCGTGGAGATGGTCTTCAGGTCTCGGAAAAGGAGCGAGCCAGCCGCCAGCGACACACTGCTATAGTAGAACGAAATCTTAGGTTGCTTGGAAGCCATCAGTCCTGCTTCCGTGCCTTCGGGGATGTAGAGGAAGGCATAGATGTCGTTCTTCTGGATGGCATGGCGAGCCTCAGCCACATTCTCGTAATGTGCCACCACCTTGGTGGTTTGGAAGGCATCGAGCTTGTGAACCAGTTGTCGGGAGGTCGCCGTGTGGTCCTGGTCAACGATACCCACAGGCATGTCGGTTGGCACTCCGCCAGCCATCAAGGTGGTGAAGAAAATCACCACCACGATAGGGAAGAGTATCATGCAGAACCAGTAGATGGGATTCTTCCACATGATGCCGCATTCTCTGAGGGCTATATGATATAAACTCTTGAACATTACCCCGGAATTCTTAATTATTAATTCTTAATTATCAAAGACATTCCAGGGCGCAAACCCTCCAACTTGGTGACAGGGCGAGCCTTCACCTCGAAGGTCTTGCGGTCGTAGTCGCCATTGTCCTTAGTAGCCTTCCAAGTGGCATAGGAACCTTGGTCTTTCAAGTAATACACCTTCATCTTGATGTCCTTGTTGAAGGCTGGCACGAAGGCGGTGAAGGTATCACCCTTGTTCAAGCCCTGCAAGTGGTCCTCACGTACATTGAAGGTACCCCACATATCGCTCATGATGCTGATGCTCATAATTGGAGAACCGAGACCCACCAATTCGCCTACCTTAGGATAGACATTGCTGACCTCGCCCTCGCACTGGGCAATCTGAACGGTCTCCTTCAAGAGATTCTTCACTACATCAACGGCACTCTTGGAAGCCTGTGTGTTGCTGGCAGCCACTCGCTTCTCCTGTTCACGAGCACCATTCTTTGCCATCTCATACTGGCTCTTGGCAGCTGCTACTTGAGCCTCTGTCGCCTTGAATGCGGCGAAAGCCTCGTCACGCTTCTGTCCGCTGATGACCCCCTCGTTATAGAGGTTTTGCATACGCTCGTAGGTCTTCTTGGCAATGGCTGCTGCTGCCTCAGCCTGCTGCACCAACTCATAGGCGCCCTTGATTTGCTCCTTGCGAGCACCGGCATCGGTCAAGTCTTTCATCGCCTCAGTAGCGGCATTGGTGGCTTGGAGCATCTGCTCCTGTGATTTCATTTCTGGCACTTCGAGGATGGCGAGGGTGTCGCCCACGTGAACGTAGTCGCCCTCCTGCACTCTCAGTTCTACCACACGACCCGGCAATTTGCAGGAAACTCTGTATTCAGATACTTCCACCTCGCCCTGGATGGTGTCGTCTTTCTGCTCCAAGGTGAAGAAACCGATGACACCCACGAGCACTACCACTGCCGTAAAACCGATGACGGCCAAGAGTATATTGTTATGTTGTGACTTCTTTGACATAATCGTAATTTAATTGATAATGTATAATTTATAATGAATAATGAGCTTATTGCAGAATACCCAATGCCTTGTTCAATCCTACCTGGGTCAACTTGACGTCAATCTCGGCGTCAATCTTCTGACTCTGAGCCTGTTGCCAAGCAGTCTGTGCAGCCATCACATCGGTGATTTCCATCACGCCCTCTTTGAATCCTAGGTTGGCGCAGCGCAAGTTTTCCTCGGCACTCTTGATGTTCTTTATCGCCATGTTGAGCTTGCGCTCAGCTTCTTTCACCTTGAATTGGCTCTGGGTGATTTGCAAGTGAATCTTCTCTTGCGTGTCATCGAGGTTCATCTGGGCGATGTTGGCGGCAGCCTTTGCGGCACGTACCTTGTAAGCGCCATCAAACCAGTTCCATACAGGTACTTGTACCAAGACTCCAACATTCCATACACCCGTGAATCTCTTTTGAAATCCATTGAAGACATTTGGGTTGGAGATGGTGTAACCTCCCGTTAAAGCTACGTGAGGCAAGTTGGCTGCACGTACGAGTTTCACGCTCTGCTGGGTCAGCTCCACGGTGTTTTGGAGCATCTTCAGCTCAGGGCGAGTGCTCTTGGCAGAGTCGGCAGCAGCTTGTTGCTGTACGCTGGCATCCACGAATTGTCCCGTCATACCTAGCGATTCCTTGTTCTCGTCAGCGAGTTGGATGTCTTGATCCATCGGAATGCCACAGAGTTGGCAGAGCAACATCTTCGACAAGGTCAATCCATCTTCCACCTGCATGATTTGCATATCAGCCTCGTTCACCTTGACATCCACTTTCAAGCCATCTGCCTTGGTGGCAACGCCTTGCTTGATCATCTTGTGAACATCCTCGTTGAGCTTCTGTACTAGGTCGCGATAGCTGTTGGCGAGTTTCTGCTTCTGGCGAAGAGATACCACCATCCAGTAGGCACGGTCGATGCTGTAGAGGGTGCTCTGTGTCTGAATGTCCAGGTCGTTGGCAGCCATCTGCTCACCGATGTCGGCTATCTTGTTGGCGGCGATGATGGCGCCACCCATATAGATAGGTTGACGGAGCATGACGCTTCCAGCCCAGATATTACGGGTATCTGTGCGGAAGGCATCGACGACACTCTGACCGAGTGCATTGGCTTTCTCCTGCAAGGCAGGCAATTTGCTGCCGAGCGACTGCCCAATCTGTTGGGCTGCTTCAGGCGTGATGAGTCCATTGCTCACCAGTTCGCCCATCAGGTTGTTGAGACCACCCGAAAGGTTGGAGCCGATATTGGTGCCCACATTACTGAAAGTACTCTTTTGATTATTGTTAAGAAGGGATATCTCACGGCTGAACCACTCGTATCCTCCCATGGCATCCACCTTGGGCAGATACTTGGTTCGTGCCGATTTCCTCAGGTTGTATGCCACGTCCTTCTTGAACTTGGAAACGGTGATTTGCTTGTTGTTGCGCAATGCCATTGCCCTGCAACTGTCGAGGCTCAATATTCTTTGAGCCCCAGCAGGGAGCAATGCGCCCAACAACAAGCAAATAGTTACAATCTTTTTCATTACACAAAAACTAAATGATACTTTATATTTTTGTGCAAAATTATGGATAATTTCTTAAAAATCAAAGTCTTTGTGTCTTATCAATTCTTTAATAATTGAAAAATGTGTGTATTTGTGGAAAAATAGAACATTCTAGAACTCATAGTTATTTTCTCCTGCCCATTCTGCGTCAAACTCGAAGTCGATATCGATGCTTCCCGAACCACCTTCCGAAATGTTGCCGAAGAGTTTTCCGCTATAGGTTGTGATATAGTTCTTGGTGATTTCCACGTCGTTGAGCGTGGCTGAGGCGATGGTGATGCCCTCGTCATTGAGTACGCTGATGTTCACCGTGAGTTTCTTGCCGTCCTCGTGTGGAAAAGTATATACCTCATATACCTTCTGCTGGGGATCTAGGTCGAGGGTTTCGGTTTGCTTGCTGTTCACGCAACCATATCCGCTGGTGGCATCCAGTGTGCTACTGCCTCCCGTATAGTAGAACTTGATGCGCTTGGCTGAGGAGGGGATGTCGTCTTTGATGGCCAGTCGGAGCATCGCCACGGCTCTCTTGAGGGTGAGGCTTTCGGATGTGTTTTCACCTTCCACGACTTCCGTGGTGCCGTAATAAGAGAAAGTGTCGGTGAGTTTGTTGCTAGGAAATGTGATTTTCTCAGGTGCGCTGATGGTGCAGTTGCCCGTGCCATTATGCCCGATGGCAACCAAGCGGTAAATGCCAGGAGAGAGACTGAGGTGAATGGTGCCGAAATCCTTGTCGTCGAAGTTTTGGTTGATAACTCCCAGTTTCTCGTCAACCTTGAAGATGGCGAAAGAAACTTTCTTGCAAACTTCCTTGACCTCATTGCTTTGGGTGAGGCTAAGGGTGACGTTCTTGTCTTTCGATTCCTGACTGTTGCTTGTCTATTCGGCAGCAAACTTTTCGCATGAACAAGCCATCAAGCAGATGGCAAGCATCGCATAGAATTTGATCGTTTTCATATCTGTATATTTATTATTGTTTGTAATATTCAAGTTGCAAAGATATAGCTGAATATCGCTTATCTGTTGCAAAGGTATGATTTTATTGTGATAACTCCAAGAAATCGAGGCGGAATTTTGCCCATTTGCCAATTTTCTTGTAATTTTGCACACATAAAACGATAAAAATAGGTAGAATTATGAGCAATCCAACAATCAAAGCTTTGTTTTTCGATATAGATGGCACACTTGTCAGTTTTCAGACTCATCGCATTCCACAGAGTACGGTTGATGCCCTCGAAAGAGCTAAGAAAAATGGAGTGAAGGTATATATATCCACAGGCCGCCCTAAGATGATTATCACCAATCTCGGTCAGATAGAGCATCTCATAGATGGCTATATCACGACCAATGGCGCTCGCTGTTTCGTGGGCGACCATACGGTTTGCCAACGTCCGATTTCTCGTGCGGATGTGAATAAGGTGGTGGCAGCATCCGATAGGGATGGCTATCCTGTCATTGTGGTAGGTGAGAAGCATCTTGCCATTCACAATCTTACCCCTATCGTGGAGAAAATCTTCGTCGAAGGCTTGGGTGTGGATGCTCTTGACTTCAAGGTCCGTCTCGAAGACTTGGCGGGTGAGGATGTCTTGCAGCTCACTCCTTTCTGTAGCGAGGCGCAAGAGGCTGCGCTGATGCCTACGCTCGATAATTGTACTTCGGGAAGATGGCATCCTGCTTTCACCGATATTACGGTTGGCGATGCCGATAAGGGCAAGGGACTTCACGCCATGGCTGAGTATCTTGGCTTGGAGATAGGTGAGACGATGGCTTTTGGGGATGGCGGCAATGACATCTCCATCATCAAGGAAGCTGGAATCGGTGTTGCCATGGGCAATGCAGGCGACAATGTGAAGGTGATAGCCGATTATGTCACTTCGTCGGTGGATGAGGATGGCGTCAAGAATGCCTTGGAGCATTTCTGTGTGATTTGATCATTCTATATATTTGATTCCAATATATATAAAGGTATATATATAATAAGGTGTAGTAACATATCGTTCCTAAGATGTAGCATCATATTTTTCGCTCAAACTTACAAAGTGTAATCTATATAGTGTGATAATATGGCATATTGTAAGCTATAAAGTGCCGTGTGATGTTAAATTGTAAGTAATATAGTTATAATAAAACAAAATGTTCTTCTTTCTTTCTTTATTCTGACAAAAAGTAGTAATTTTGCACGCAAAACATAACAATTTGTTAGAAATAACCGTAAAAGAAAGGAAAAGATATTATGTGTGGAATCGTATCTATCTTCAATATTCAGGAACAAACTCCTGAATTGCGACAGCAAGCGCTACGTATGAGTCAGAAGATCCGCCACCGCGGACCAGACTGGAGCGGAATCTATTGTGGAGGTTCTGCCATCCTCGCACACGAGCGTCTGAGCATCGTTGACCCAGAGAGTGGTCGCCAACCTCTGTTCGCACCCGACAAGAAACAGGTGCTTGCCGTAAACGGTGAGATCTATAATCACCAGAATATCCGTGCTCGCTTCGCCGATACCTACCAGTTTCAGACCGGTTCCGACTGTGAGGTCATCCTCTCGCTCTATCGTGAGATGCGTGCCGATACCGATTTCGCCACCTTGATATATCAAGGAGAAGATGCCGTACATTCTCGCATCTGCCAGATGTTGGAGCAGTTGAATGGTATCTTTGCCTTCGCTCTTTACGATGTCGAACGAGATGAGTTCTTGATCGCCCGTGACCCTATCGGCGTCATTCCTCTCTACATCGGTTATGACAAGGATGGAAAGGTGATGGTTGCCTCTGAGTTGAAAGCGCTCGAAGGTCAGTGCGACCACTATGAGCCATTCCTCCCTGGTCATTACTACTATAGCAAGACTCCTGGCATGAAGCGTTATTATACTCGCGATTGGTTCGAGTATGCTACCATGCAGAAGAAATACCAGATAGATGACAACCAGAAGGCTACCCGGCAACTCGCTGAGGCTGAGCCACAGGAGAAGGCTGCCGTAGCTGAGATACATGATGCTCTCGAAGCATCTGTGAAGCGCCAGTTGATGAGCGATGTGCCATACGGCGTGCTCCTCAGCGGTGGTCTCGACTCTTCCGTCATCTCTGCCATTGCCGAGAAATATTCTACCACCCGTGTGGAGAATGGTGGTGAGACCAAGGCTTACTGGCCACGTCTTCACTCCTTTGCGGTGGGCTTGAAGGGAGCGCCCGACTTGGCAAAGGCTCGCTTGGTGGCAGAGCACATCGGTACTGTGCATCACGAAATCAACTATACTATTCAGGAAGGTTTGGATGCCATCCGTGATGTCATCTACTTCATCGAGACTTATGATGTAACCACCGTCCGTGCATCTACCCCAATGTATCTCTTGGCACGTGTCATCCGAAGCATGGGTATCAAGATGGTTCTCTCCGGTGAGGGCGCCGACGAGGTGTTTGGTGGTTATCTCTACTTCCACAAGGCTCCGGATGCCAAGGCTTTCCATGAGGAAACGGTCAGAAAACTCGGCAAACTCTATATGTACGACTGCTTGCGTGCCAACAAGAGTCTTGCGGCTTGGGGCATCGAGGGCAGAGTGCCATTCCTCGACAAGGAGTTCTTGGATGTGGCGATGGGTATGAACCCTGTCTTGAAGATGTGTCCAGACAAGACCATCGAGAAGAAAGTGGTACGTGAGGCATTCGCCGACTTATTGCCAGAGGAAGTGGCATGGCGACAGAAAGAGCAATTCTCCGATGGCGTAGGCTATTCTTGGATTGACACCCTGAAGCAAATCACGGCATCCGCTGTCAGCGATGAACAGATGGCTCATGCGGCCGAGCGATTCCCTATCAATCCTCCACAGAACAAGGAGGAGTATTATTATCGCTCTATCTTCGCTGAGCATTTCCCTAGCGACAGTGCCGCTCGCAGTGTGCCATCCGTACCAAGTGTGGCATGCAGCACTGCCGAGGCCCTAGCTTGGGATGCCTCCTTCAAGAACCAGAACGACCCAAGCGGTCGTGCCGTGGCAGGAGTTCACGAGCAGGCGTATAAGTAAGAAAATAAATAACCGATAAAACGAACAAGAAATGGAAAAAGGATTGTACAGTTCAGCCTATGAGCACGATGCGTGTGGCGTAGGTATGGTGGTTAACATCCACGGAAACAAGAGTCATGAGCTGGTCGATAATGCCTTGAAGGTACTTGAGAACATGCGCCACCGTGGTGCAGAGGGTGCCGACAACAAGACAGGTGATGGCGCAGGTATCATGCTCCAGATTCCACATGAGTTTATTCTTCTTCAGGGTATCCCTGTGCCTGAGAAGGGCAAATATGGTACAGGTCTTGTCTTCTTGCCTAAGGACGAGAAGAAACAGCAGGACATCCTCTCCATCATGATCGAGGAAATCGAACGTGAGGGACTCCAGTTGATGCACCTTCGCAATGTGCCTACCAACCCTGACTGTCTCGGTGAGGCTGCACTTAGCAATGAGCCTGCCATCAAACAGGTTTTCATCACGGGTGTAACCGATGATAAGGTGCCTGTCTTCGAGCGCACCCTCTATCTCATCCGCAAACGCATCGAGAAACGTGTCACCGATCCTGATTTCTACATCTGTTCGTTGTCCAATTCGAATATCGTCTATAAGGGTATGTTGAGCAGCCTCCAGTTGCGCCAATACTATCCAGATTTGACCAATAATTATTTCACAAGCGGTTTGGCACTCGTTCACTCTCGCTTCTCTACCAACACCTTCCCTACATGGAGCTTGGCTCAGCCTTTCCGTCTCCTCTGCCACAATGGTGAGATCAATACCATCCGTGGTAATCGTGGATGGATGAAGGCTCGTGAGAGTGTGTTGAGCAGCGAGGCTTTGGGCGACATCCGAGAGATATCTCCGATCGTTCAGCCTAACATGAGCGACTCTGCCAGCCTTGATAACGTGTTCGAGTTCTTCGTGATGAGCGGTTTGTCTTTGCCTCATGCCATGGCAGTGATGTTGCCTGAGAGCTTCAACGACAAGAACCCTATCTCTGAGGACTTGAAGGCATTCTATGAGTATCACTCTATCTTGATGGAGCCATGGGATGGTCCTGCTGCCTTGCTCTTCAGCGATGGTCGCTTTGCTGGTGGTATGCTCGACCGTAATGGTCTGCGTCCTGCTCGCTACACCATCACCAAGAACGATATGATGGTAGTGGCATCCGAGGTGGGTGTGATGGACTTCGACCCAACCGAGATTGCAGAGAAGGGACGCCTCCAGCCTGGTAAGATTCTCTTGATTGATACCCAGGAAGGCAAGATCTATTATGATGGTGAGATCAAGGAACGCCTTGCCACCGCTCATCCTTACCGCCAGTGGTTGAACACCAACCGTATCGAGTTGGAGAAACTCCGCAGCGGTCGTAAGGTGGAGAATGGCATCGACAACCTGACTCGCAATGAACTCGAATTTGGATTTGGTGAGGAAGACATTGATGGTACCATCATCCCAATGGCTACCAAGGGTCAGGAGCCAACAGCATCTATGGGTAATGATACTCCGCTTGCTGTACTCAGCGACCAGCCACAGATTTTCTTCAATTACTTCCGTCAGCAGTTTGCACAGGTTACCAACCCTGCCATCGACTCTATCCGTGAGAACCTCGTGATGAGTCTTACCGAGTACATCGGTCGTGTAGGCTCAGGCATCCTGAACCCAGACGAGAGCAACTGCAAGATGGTACGCTTGCCACATCCTATCTTGACCAATACCCAGCTCGATATTCTCCAGAACATCCGCTACAAGGGCTTCAACACCGTGAAACTCCACATGCTCTTCGAGACCGCCAAGGGCGAGGAAGGACTGCATGAGGCTCTCGACAGTCTTTGTAAGGAGGCTGAGAAGAGTGTGGATGATGGATACAACTATATCATCTTGAGCGACCGTGGCGTGGATGAGACCCATGCTGCCATCCCATCCTTGCTCGCTGTGAGCGCCGTTCACCATTACCTCATTGATGCAGGTAAGCGTGTGCAGACCGCCCTTATCGTGGAGAGTGGTGAGATACGTGAGGTGATGCACGCAGCCCTCTTGTTGGGTTATGGTGCATCAGCCCTCTGTCCATACTTGACCTACGCCGTACTCGACGACCTCGTTAAGCGTGGCAAGATTCAGGAGGATTACCATACAGCCGAGCAGAACTATATCAAGGCTGTGAAGAAAGGCTTGTTCAAGATTATGGCGAAGATGGGTATCTCTACCATCCGTAGCTATCGTGGTGCCAAGATATTCGAGAGCATCGGCTTGTCTGAGAGTCTCTTGAAGAACTACTTCGGCACAGAGGTGAGCACCATCGGCGGTATCGGCTTGGAGACCATAGCCCGTGATGCCATCCGCTTGCATGACAAGGCCTTCGCTGCCAAGAAACTCGACTTCCTGCCAAGCATGGGACAGTTCCACTATCGCAAGGACGGTATCAAGCATGCTTGGAATCCAGAGACCATCGCCACCTTGCAGCTCGCTACTCGCAAGGGTGACTATGAACTCTTCAAGAAATATACACATCTCGTTGACGATAAGCAGGAGCCTATCTTCATCCGTGACTTCTTCGGTTTCCGCAAGAATCCTATCTCTATCGCCAAGGTAGAGCCTGTGGAGGAAATCGTGAAGCACTTCGTTACCGGTGCGATGAGTTTCGGTGCCCTCTCCAAGGAGGCTCACGAGGCAATGGCACTCGCCATGAACGCCCTCGGGGCAAGAAGCAACACAGGTGAAGGTGGTGAGGACAATGAGCGATTTCACGCTACCGTGGATGGCATCAGCCTCTCCAGCAAGACCAAGCAGGTGGCTTCTGGTCGATTTGGTGTGACAACAGAATATTTGGTCAATGCTGAGGAAATCCAAATCAAGGTGGCACAGGGTGCTAAACCGGGTGAGGGTGGTCAGTTGCCTGGCTTCAAGGTCAATGAGGTCATCGCCAAGACCCGTCACTCTATCCCTGGCATCAGCTTGATTTCTCCTCCACCTCATCACGATATCTATAGTATCGAGGACTTGGCTCAGCTCATCTTCGACCTCAAGAACGTGAACCCTAAGGCTGCCATCTCTGTCAAGCTCGTGGCTGAGAGTGGCGTGGGTACCATCGCTGCCGGTGTGGCTAAGGCGAAGGCCGACCTCATCGTTATCTCTGGTGCCGAGGGTGGTACGGGTGCCAGCCCAGCATCTAGTATGCGATTCGCAGGTATCTCTCCTGAGATAGGACTCTCTGAGACCCAGCAGACTTTGGTGAAGAACGGTCTTCGTGGACAGGTTCGCCTCCAGGTCGATGGTCAGTTGAAGAGCGGCCGTGATGTCATCTTGATGGCATTGCTCGGTGCCGAGGAGTTCAGCTTTGGTACAGCAGCCCTCATCGTATTGGGTTGCGTGATGATGCGTAAATGTAATTTGAATACCTGTCCTATGGGTGTGGCAACACAGGATCCTAAGCTCCGTGCCCACTTCCGTGGTAGCTACAAGTACCTCATCAATTACTTCCGCTTTATGGCAGAGGAGGTACGTGAGTACTTGGCTGAGATGGGTTATACATCTTTGAATGATATCATTGGCCATACCGAACTCATCGTTCGCAAGGGTGATGCTGAGGTATTGCCTACTGAGGGCGAGAATGCCAACGAGCCAGAGGTGGCTCAGAGCATCAAGGAGAAGGCAGACTTGCTCGACTTCTCTCGTCTCTTGCATCGTGAGGCTGGTCATGGTTCTCTCTACCATACCATCGCCCAGATACACGATCTCGACAATGTGCTCGACCAGCAGTTGATTCGTGGTGCGCAGAGTGCCATCGAGAAGCAGGAAGAGGTGAACCTCGACTTCGCCATCAAGAATACCGACCGTGCCGCTGGTGCCATGCTCAGTGGTATGATAGCCGAGAAGTATGGTGAGGCTGGTTTGCCGGACAAGACCGTGAACGTGAAGTTCAAGGGTTCTGCAGGTCAGAGCTTCGGTGCCTTCTTGGTAAAGGGTGTCGATTTCAAGTTGGAAGGCGAGACCAATGACTATTTCGCAAAGGGACTCTCAGGAGGTCGTATTTCCATCCTTCCTCCTATCCGCAGCAATTTCTCTGCCGAGGATAATATCATCGCTGGTAACACAGGTCTCTATGGTGCCACAAGTGGTGAACTTTACATCAACGGTAAGGTGGGCGAGCGCTTCGGTGTGCGTAACTCTGGTGCCATCGCCGTCATCGAGGGTGCAGGCGACCACTGCTGTGAGTACATGACCGGTGGACGTGTCGTAGTGCTCGGTGAGACTGGCCGCAACTTCGCCGCTGGTATGAGTGGTGGTGTGGCTTACGTCTGGGACAAGAACCACAACTTCGACTACTTCTGTAATATGGATATGGTGGAGATCAACCTCGTCGAGGACAGCACCTATCGCAAGGAGTTGCACGAGTTGATTCGTCAGCACTATCTCTACACAGGCAGTAAGTTGGCTCGCACCATGCTCGATGATTGGAATCACTACGTAGAGGACTTCATCCAGGTAGTGCCAATCGAATACAAGCGAGTACTGCAGGAAGAGCAAGTGAAGAAGTTGCAGCAGAAGATTGCAGATATGCAGAGAGACTATTAATTTCAAGATTAAGAAAAGATGGGAAATCCAAAAGCATTTTTGACTATACCTCGCAAGGAAGCAGGTTATAGACCAATTCACGATAGAATCCTCGACTTTGGCGAGGTAGAACAAACATTGAATAGTAACGACCGCCGTCAGCAGGCGAGCCGTTGTATGGACTGCGGTGTGCCTTTCTGCCACTGGGCTTGTCCGCTGGGCAACAAGGCTCCTGAGTGGAACGATGCCCTCTACAAGGGCGACTGGGAGCTGGCTTACCGCTTGCTCAACAGCACCAACGACTTCCCTGAGTTCACAGGTCGTATCTGTCCTGCACTCTGCGAGAAGGCTTGTGTCCTCAACCTGATGGATCACGAACCTACCACCAACCGTGAGGATGAGTGTGCCATCGTGGAGCACGCCTTCCAAGAGGATTATGTGCATGTAGAGTTGCCTGAGCGCAATGGCAAGACAGTGGCTGTCATCGGTGCCGGACCTGCCGGATTGGTAGCCGCCAACCAGTTGAACCACAAGGGATATAAGGTGACCGTCTTCGAGGCTCGTGAGAACGCAGGTGGTCTGTTGAGATATGGTATTCCAAACTTCAAGCTCAACAAGATTATCATCGATCGCCGTCTCCGTCTCTTGGAGGAAGAGGGCATCGAGTTCAAGTACAATCAGCAGATAGATGTCACTCAGTTGCCAGAGGGCTTCGATGCCTACGTGGTATCTACGGGTACTCCAACCGCTCGTGACTTGAAGATTCCAGGACGTGAATTGAAGGGAGTCTATTTCGCCCTCGAACTCCTCTCTCAGCAGAACAGAGTGTTGGCAGGCATGGAGTTCTCCAAGGATGAGCGTGTCACCTGTAAGGGCAAGGATGTCTTGGTCATCGGTGGTGGTGATACCGGTTCCGACTGTATCGGTACGGCGCATCGCCAGGGTTGCAAGAGCGTAACCCAGATAGAGATTATGCCTAAGCCTGTGGAGGGACCAGAGGATCCTAAGAATCCATGGCCTAACTGGCCTCGCACCCTCAAGACCACCTCTAGTCATGAGGAGGGATGTACTCGCCGTTGGAACATCAACTCCTTGGAGTTCTTGGGCAAGAATGGCAAGTTGACCGGTGTCAAGGTACAGCAGATAGACTGGAAGCCAAATCCAGAGGGCGGTCGTCCATTGATGGTGCCAGCAGGTGAGCCAGAGATTATCAAGGCTGAGGCTGTGTTCTTGGCGATGGGCTTCTTGAAGCCGCAGCAGCCAGAGTTTGCCGAGAACGTATTTGTGGCAGGTGATGCCGCCAATGGCGCATCCCTTGTGGTACGTGCCATGGCAAGTGGTCGCAAGATTGCGGCTCAGGTAGATAAGTTCTTGAGCAAGTAAGGCATTTGTCCTATCTAATGCGTATAAATCAGAATCAATAAATTATCGGTTATTTTTAACTATAAGTGCTGGGAGGCAGACCTTGTGATGAGGTTTGCCTCCCTTTTTGGCGTTCTTCAAAGCTCGGCTTTGAAGACGGCGATTGTTTTTAAAAAAAATAGACGTGAAAACTTGTTTATTCCAATAAAAACTGCTAACTTTGCAGACAGAATATATAAAGTAGTGTCTATGAGCAAAACGTTATATTCGCTTGCCTTGTCGAGCGTCATTTCTCTAGACATAGCTGCGATGTCCCTTCCCCCGCACTTTTCTGCTGGAAGCGGCATGGCAAAGCTGGGTGGCACGGGGTGCCATCGTGGCAAAGTTACCTCTCAAGGACGGATACGGCTTTGAGAGGAAAAATGGTATAGGTCGTAAATTAAATACATTTTGTGATGATAACAAAGCTAAGGTTACAAAATTGGAAGAGTTTTGAGGACTCTACATTATATATCGATTCATTGAGCATCCTCATCGGAACCAATGCCAGTGGCAAGTCGAATGTACTTGATGCATTTGCCTTTCTCCGTGCCATTGGTGAAGGTAAGAGACTCGTGGATGCCATTCAAGCGGTGAGAGGTGGCGAAGAATGGATTGTGCGTAGAGGCGAGAAAGGCTTTTGTATCAGTTTGCAAATAGAAGAGGAGCAAACATATCTGGTAGATTTGAGAGTTCAGAAAAATGGTGATACTTTCCAATATGGCAGTTGTGACATTCACGTCAAGGGAGAAGAGAAACTTAAGGAGGCTATGCCAAGACAATTCGGTGGAACTTCTTATGAGATGACATGGAATGTCTATGGGCAGGCTGAGGCTTCCTTGGATTTGTTGCCTTTGATTTATCGCAATTTTCGAAATGTGTTTATTTTGGATCCCATGCCGGCAAGGATGCGTGACTACTGTCGGGTTTCTAAGGAACTGAAATCAGATGGAAGCAACGTGGCAGGTGTACTTTGTGCCTTGGGGAAATCCAGACAACACAAGGTGGAGGCACTCTTGTCCAACTATGTTCGTCCTTTGCCAGAGCGTGACATCAACAAGGTGATTTCCGTACCGATAGGTTTGACCAAGTCGGATGCGATGCTATATTGTTATGAGGATTGGAATCCGGAGAATCCTGTTGATGCTAGAGGAATGAGTGATGGTACTCTTCGCTTCATTGCGATTGTCGTAGCTCTGTTGACAGCCGAACCTCACAGTTTACTTCTGATAGAGGAAGTTGACAATGGACTTCATCCGTCTCGTGCCAAGGAGTTGGTAGATATGCTTAAGCAACTATCAAGTGAGCGTCAAGTCGATGTACTTTGTACAACTCATAATCCGGTGTTGTTGGATGAATTGGGAAATAGAATGATTCCATTTGTAAGTTATGTGACGCGAGATGAAAAGGGAAATAGTCGTGTAAATCTACTGGAAGATAAACAGAATTTAGCCAAATTGATGGCTTCAGGAAGTATCGGCAGTATGATGATTAAAGACAAAATATAATGAAGAAGGTTTTGGTGATAGATACAAGTGTGCTTTGTGTTTGGTTAAAGGTTCCAGGCAAAGAGACATGTGGTTCTAGTAATGCTCTGATTACTTATGATATAGTAGCTAAAAAGATAGAGTTGGAGAGAACGATGGGCACAACTTTCATCCTTCCTTTGGCAACGATTATAGAGACAGGTAATCATATAGCCCATTCTTCTGGTGACAGAAAGTTTTTGGGAGAGGAGTTTGCTAGGATTATGATAGATTCTGCTGACGAGAATTCTCCTTGGGCAGCATTTACGGAGCAAAGCAATTTGTGGAATCCGGAGAATTTAAAGAAGTTGGCAGAAAAGTGGAAGGAGACTGTTGTTGCAGGTCAAGCCTTAGGTGATGCTTCTATTGTTGAAGTTGTAAACTATTATACTGACTTGGGCTACCGTGTTGAGATTTTGACAGGTGATGAGGGCTTGAAGGCTTACGAACCGACAGTGGAAGTTCCTAGGAGGAGAAGATAACTGATGATAGCTGTTATTATCCCTACCCGCATGAAAGATGGGAATAAAGAACTGTCTTCTTTGTTCCCCTGTTATTAAATAGCGAAAACCGAAGAGGTAAAGGAGTGTACTTTGGCAGTCCTTCATCCTAAAAACGATCATATTTTGCATAAATGATAATTACTAAAATCCCCTCTGGCAGTTTTTAGCCAGAGGGGATTTTTTTAGATGTGGAAGTTGATGTCTTCGAGCCACTTCTTGGTGTCGAAGCATGGACACTCCTTGCGAACGCCGGGGAGGTCACGATGACCGAGGATGGTGGCATCGGGGTAGTCGAGGCAGAGGCTCTTGAGGAGTTCTTCCATCGTTACCTTCTGGGCGAGGGTACGGGTGTCGGCTGGTTTGCCGTTGGCATCGAGTCCGCCCTCATAGCAGACGGCGATGCTGTGAGCGTTGTAGTGTCGGGCGTGGGCGCCGACCTCTCGCTCTGGGCGGCAAGGGTAGAGGGTACCATCCTTGGTGATGTAGTAGTGATAGCCGATGGTTTTGAAACCTCTGGCGAGGTGACAGGCTTTCAAGTCTTCTACCGTGAAGTCTTGGGTCACACGGGTTGCCGTGCAGTGCAATACGATTAGATTGATTGTTCTCATAACAAATTCTTTTTTATGATTTTTCTTACTAAATTAATTTTCCAATTTCCATTGGTGGAAGCTTTTTCCAACCACCCCGTCCCTCCTTCATAAGGAGGGCTCCACCTCTATCCCCAGCCCTTCCTCCTCAGGAGGAAGGGGGAAACCGCTCCTACTCGTCGCTCTGAACCGCTTCGCTCTAAGGTAGGCGGGGCGTCAGAGCCCTCGCCTTTGTTGTTTTACGCAACAGAGTTGCGATTTTTTGTGCGGTGTAAACCGCCTTGATGAGAGCTTGCTGCACCGCCTTGATGAGAGCTTGCTGCACCGCCTTGATGAGAGCTTGCTGCACCGCCTTGACGAAAGCTTGCTGTGCAAAGCGCTAGCCCAGCAGGGAGGCGGTGTAACACCGCACAAAAACCGCCGATTAGGCGTAAAACAATCGCAATTCTATTGCGTAGGAAATCATCGCCAGCCCGTAGGGCAAAGGCTCCGCTGGCGATACCAAAACTCTGGCGAAGCTATAGCGTAGCCAGCTACATCCCTCG
>JABLTS010065308.1_pt1 | contig 28504 bp, 30 predicted proteins | sample 7160081 | NCBI WGS metagenome assembly JABLTS01 (sample SAMN14651231, study PRJNA627086) | human gut metagenome | isolation source: feces | host: Homo sapiens | reverse complement strand
CTAACACTGTTATTCATTTATACCCTCATTTTTATACATAGAAAATTATAGCATGAATAGCAATATCTGAAAGAATATGCAAATGCACCATTTTTGTATAAATATGAAAGTTGACCATTTCTAATTGTTGACAAGTCAACATATTTTGATAAAATACTTTTCATGAACAAAAGATACGAAAACTTAGATACAAATATCTCTCGTATTGAGCGATCACTACAGAAGATTAAAGAAAAAGAAATGAATTCATTTCACTTAAAAGGTTCTTCTATCCGCATTTTATTAATATTAAATGAACAGGAAGAAGGTTTAACTGCTGCAAAGCTCTGTAAAATAACGAGTTTTGATAAAGCTCATATTTCAAGAGTTCTAAAAGACTTAAAAGCACAAGAACTTATCTCTCAATCTGAAAACAAATATGCATCATTAATTAAACTCACAGAGAAAGGTAAAGAAATATGCATATTTGCACTTCAAAAAATAGATTTCTATGTCCAAAAAGCCGGTAACAATCTAGATGATGAAGAAAGAAAAGTATTTTACAAAGTACTTTCTACTATTGCATCTAATTTAGAAGATATATGTAAAGAGGAGACGAACAAATGATTGAAATTATTACTGATTCTACAAGCGATATTACACTTCAAGAAGCTAAAAAATATGGCATTACAGTTGTACCTTTAACCGTACACTTTGGTGATGAAGAATTTTTAGATGGTGTAACAATTACCCCTCATGAGTTTTATGAAAAATTAATTGAATGTGAACAATTACCTAAAACAAGCCAAGCAACCCCATTTGCCTATGCAGAAGCTTATCAAAAAGCATATGACGAAGGAAAAGACATTCTTGTTATTACAATTAGCAGTAAATTATCCGGGTGTTATCAAAGTGCAGTAAATGCTTCCAGCGAATTTGACAGTCATATTTCTATTATTGACTCAGAAAATGCTGCAATTGCTGAAAAAGCACTTGTATTAAAAGCTATTGAATTAAGAGATAAAGGTTATTCTTTAGAAGAAATGACAGCTAAATTAGAAGAAGCAAAAAAACATTTACATCTTCTTGCACTACTCAATACACTTGAATATCTAAAGAAAGGTGGACGAATCTCTGCTGCAGCTGCATTAGCTGGATCAATTATTGGGATTAAACCAGTTATCACAATAAAAGATGGAGTAATTGAAGTCGTTGGTAAAGCCCGTGGTTCAAAAACAGGAAACAACATGTTAAGTAAATTTATCAATGAATCTGGTCAAATTAACTTTAATGAACCTTTATGTTTAGGCTATACAGGTAATGATCCTCATCCGTTAAATAAATATATCGAAGATAGTAAAGAGTTATATAAAGGCTATAACAAAGACTTTGATATTACCGTTATCGGCGGTGCAATTGGTACACATGCTGGTCCTGGATGTATTGCTATAGCTTACTTTGATAAATTAGATTAGTTATAAGCTGCTTTTTGCAGCTTTTTCTTTTCATATCTCTATTAATTCTTTATCATTAAATAACGAAATCAAGTGAGGTGCTTATGAAAGCTATTTGTTTTTTTGATGTGGATGATACACTTGTTCCTTTTGGCTTAAATGATATTAGAGAACAAGAAAAAAAGATATTAAATCAATTACTGGAAAATGGGCATTATATTTTTGTTAATACTGGTAGAACTCGTTCTTTTATCCCTAATTTTTTATTAAACTTCCCATTTTCCGGATATGCAGCAGGTTGTGGGACATATATTGAAATTAACCATCAACTAAAACACTTTTATGAATTCAATCAAAATACAGGAAAAGAAATTATTAAGGATTTGCAAAAATATAACTTATCTGCCATCTTAGAAGGCCACTCTTCAAATGCATTTATTCATGAAACAAATCATCCAGTAATGGAAGCTTTACGAAAAGTATATAAAGAACAAAATGTAACTGTAAGTAATCCATCAGATGAAAACTGCAGATTTTCAAAATTCAATATTTTCCTAAATAAAAATGGTGATATCGATACTTTTATTAAGAAATATGAATCTTCTCTTGAATTTATATCTCGCCACCATAACTTCTATGAAGTTACGCCAAAAGATTACTCAAAAGGTACAGCTGTAACAACTATCGCAAATGATTTAAATATCCCTATTGAAAACTGTTATTGTTTTGGTGACAGCACAAATGACTTAAGCATGTTACAATCTGTAAAACATTCTATCGTTATGGGTAATGGTGATGAAAAAGCAAAAGAAATTGCTGAATTTGTCACACATGACTGTGCAGATGATGGTATAGAATACGCTTGCAAGCATTATGGCCTTATTTAATTGGAAGCCATGCTATATCATAACGGATTTTCTGATTTTCAACATTTGTAACAAGTAACATACTAGTAAGAACATCGTCGTCCAGTTTGTATCCTTGTTTTTCTAAGTAACTTATTGGCTCTTCAAGCCATTTTTTTGTATCTATTTCTACAGCAGAACCACAAATAATTGTTTCTATGCATTTACATGATGGATAATATGTCACAGAGTCTGTTTTCTCCATCTTTAAAAATTTAAAATCATCAGCAGAGATAATATTTGCAATATTTACATTCATTACATCATCATTACTTGTTTTAGATCCGCAACCTGCTAAAGATAATAGCATAGCTGCACTTAATAAATAATTATAAAATTTCTTCATATGTCCCTCCATAAATCACAATAAAGTAGGAAGTAACTTCCGAGTCAATTATTTTGTTAAATATTTAACAAATTATTTTTCTTAATATTAAACAAATCCTAATAATTTCTTTTTTTATTTCTTCTATAATATCAGTTGTATGAAAGTAGCGTTAAAAAATATATTTACAAATATTTCAATCATATTATCTATATTTATCTATGTATTATTATTTTATTTTTCTTTAACCGAAACTTCAGTTATAGACTATGACATGAATGAATATAGCTATTTTGTAAAAGATAACATTTTAGTAAATCTCTTTTTCTTATTTCTTTATATTTATATTATTTACACTATTTCTTCATATCTATATAGATTCAAAGTAAAGCATTTATATATATTCTTTATGTTTACCATTTCTATATCTTTAATATATCTTATTGGAAATGTGAATTTACATCCTACATGGGACAGTGAGAGAGTAATAGAAGCTGCAGTTGGTTTAAAAAGTCATGATTACTCTATGTTTACATATGGGAACTATATTTCTCAATACCCTTTCCAGATTCCCATTGTTTTGTATTACTATTTATTAATTTTAATATTTGGCAAAAACTATATTGCATTCCAATTTGTGAATGTTATTTTTCTAGTACTCATTTATTATTATTTAATTAAAATATCGTCTCTTATCAGTCGCAACAAAAAGATAACGATCATAACACTTTTGCTTTGCATATCATTTATATCTTTACAAGTTTATGTAATGTTTCTATATTCAAATATCCCCTCATTATTTTTTACGTGTGCTGGTATTTATTATTTTCTTAATCATTATCATGTTAATCCGATAAGAAATATGATGTTATCATTTGTATTCTTGCTATGTGCAACCCTTTTAAAAGGAACTGCTTATATATTGCTAATTGCTGAAATCATTCTTTATATTCTCGATTTCATACAAACTAAAAATATCAAAAGAATACTGATTGTTATTATTTCTACAATATTCATTATTCTTTCTCCTGATATCGCCAATAAAACTGTATCCTCTTTAGATTCTTCCATCGACCTAAAAACTTCTACTTATAAAGAAATTGCATTAGTAATGGGGACTTCTTATGGTCCAAGAGGAGCCGGATGGCATAATGGCTGGTATGAACCATATCTCTATAAACAATATGGAACAAATACTGATGCAATGAGAAAAGATGGTATTAAAAGAACCATAAATAACTTAAATACTCTTGTACATGACCATAAACTATTAGATTTCTACCATGACAAGATTTGTTCTATGTATATCAATCCAGATTATCAAGGATTTTGGACAATCAGTGCAAACAAAGCACAACAGTTTGGTAAAGGTAATCCACAAGCTCAATCATTTTTATGGATAACCTATGATAAAGAAAATGACATTTATTCTCACTTCACTAGTTCTTTTATGACAGGAAAAGTAAATCAACTGATTATCTTTTATGAAAATATATTAATGAACGTTATATATTTAGGTGCTCTTTGTTACATATTATTCAACCGTAAAAAGATGACAACTGAAAAGATATTTATTCCATTAATATTTATTGGATGCTTCTTGTTTTTCTTATTATGGGAAGCTAAAGGCCAGTATAGTATCTTATTCTATATTCTGTTATTTCCACTTACTGCAGAGGGCATTGAACAGTTAGCAAAAGTTATTTTTAATAATAGAAAATAATTCAATTATATATAATTACTTTTAAATATTATAAACAACCTTTGTTTAAAACCACGCAATAATTTAATCTATCTATTATAAATAAAACCCTTCATAACAACGACAAGTTCATTATTACAAAGGGTTCTATTATTTATTCTTTTATAATTAGATTAATTATATTTATCTCTAACTACTTTCATGAATTCATTAACTTTTGTAGCATCTACTGCATCACCTGTTTTAAAGCCACGTCCCACAATTACGGCATCAGCACCAGCTTCAAAGTAGTCAATTACATTGTTAGTTTTTACGCCTGCACCAACAATAATTGGGAAATCTCCAATAGTTTCACGCATCGATCTAACATCATCACATGTTATTTTCTTACTATCGTCATTTTCTGTAACAATAATTGCACTTGATTCATGACCAATTGCATTTTGTGCTAATTCGTTAATTGGAACATTAGGGAAACCATATGTTTCTGCTGTATGAACATCCGTAAATAACATAGTCTTAGATGGGAATTGTTTCATAATATCCATCATTTGTGTAGAACATGCTTCAATCATACCAAATGAACCAGCTCTGTTATCAACAAAGGCTTCAATTCTAGTAAAATCAGCACCAACAGCATAAGCCATTAACCATTCCTGTTTCCAGCAATTCATTTCAATATTCACCCCAAATGGTGTATCTTTACACATTGCTTTAATTTTTGTAGCAATTGCAAGCATTAAAGAATATGATTCTAGAGGAATTTCTGTACTATATTGAGGCCAGTCACTAAAATTTTCAAGCATAATTGCATCAACACCACAATCCAATAGTGTTTTTGCATCATCTAAAGCTGCTTTCACAATTTCTTCATTGTCTCCTCTATATGAAGCATTACTTGGCATTGGAAGTAAATGAACCATGCCAATTACTTTTTTCTTATTAAAAAATTCGTTTCTCATAATTTCAATTTCTCCTTTATTAAATAATTGTTTTTCCACCATCTACAACTAAATTAGTTCCTGTGATATATGAAGCATTATCACTGCATAAATAATACACAGCATCAGCAATTTCTTTTGGCTCTGCAGGTCGTTCAATTGCTCCATAAACAACTGAAGATTCTGTATTTTCTTTTTCAAGATCACTATAATCATTTAACGTTTGTTTCATCATTTCAGTATTTACCCATCCTGGTGAAACAGAATTTACACGAATACCATATTTACCGTATTCACTGGCAATATTTTCTGTCATTCCGATAACAGCCCATTTACTAGACCCATAACCAACTTCAAGCGTATATCCTCTCATCCCTGAACATGATCCAAAGTTTACAATTGCACCTTTCTTTTGCTTGCACATAATTGGTAATACGTTTTGAATCATTAAGAATGTACCAAATACATTTACTTCATATACCTGTTTAAAGTTTTTAAATGAATAATTTGTTGTCATATCATACTTTCCACAAATACCTGCAGTATTAACTAAAGCATCAATTTCACCTAGTTCTTCTTCTATTTCAGCAATTACTTTTTTTACTGATTCTTCATCTGTAATATTTACTGCATAGTATGATAAATCTTCATTTTCCAAGTTATTATCATGTATTTTTTTCTTAATGCATTCTTCTTTTAAATCCAACATTACAACATGATAACCGTTTTCTAAAAACTTTCTTGTCACTTCTATACCAATGCCACCAGCAGCACCTGTAATAACACATACTTTTTTCTTACAAGCCATATATTTAGTCCTACTTAGCATTAGCCATTAATAACTTCACTCTATCTAAAGAAACAGGGTTTTCAACAACACCATCTTCTTTTAAATAAGAACCAATAATAGCACCATCACTTACTGCTAAATAATCTTTTACTGTATTACTGTTAACACCACTTCCCAATATTACAGGTAAACCATCTGATAGTTCTTTCATTTTTTCTACATCTTCGATACTTGGACTTTTGCCAGTTGAAATTCCTGTACATATTAGTGCATCAGCACCACCTTCTTTAATTGATTCAATCGTAAAATCTAATGGTTGAGATACAATTTCAAATGTATGTTTTACATGTACATCACAAATCAAGCAGATATCTTTTGGATATTTTCCTTTTAATCTCATTAATTCAGGACCACAAGACACAACAATTCCATTTGGGCCCATTCTATTCTCAGCAAAACATTCAACTCTAATAAAATCTGCATTACAAGCATACGCAATTGCCCATTCAGCTTTAAAATCATTAAACTGAACATTAACCCCTAATGGAATAGAACTATTTTCTTTTAATCTTGTAAAGATATTTGTAAACGCTGTATAAGAAACTAATTCATTACTTGTCGAATAAGGAACATCGCCAAAATTTTCTACAATAGCAGCATCTACGCCACCTTCCATTAATACATCTAAATCATGTCTTGCCTTGATATATACTTCTTCAAGATCACCTTCGTATTTAGGAGAACCTGGTAACGGTGCTAAATGAACCATACCGATAATTGGTTTTTTATCTCCAAACAGTTTTCTAAAAAGATTCATAGTAATACCTCACTTGTAAAGTACTTCAATAACATTTCCTTCAAATGCAATAGCTCTAGCTTCTTTTCCACCTACTGTTGCTGGTTCATATAAAACTTTGTAATTATCTCTATGGAATTTAGCAATAATTTCATCAAGTTTTTCTTTACTGCCGACATTAATACAAATATGACAATATCCTGTTCTATTAATATTTTTTTCTGCTTTAACGATTTCAGGTTTAGTCATAATTTCAATATTTGCTCCTTCGTCTAAATCTAAGATATAGGAGTAAAATTTATTCTCTTCTTCGTTATAGACAGCATGAATTTTTGCGTCAAAATAGTCTTCAAAAAACTTTTTAGCGCCTTCTAAATCTTCTACAAATAATCCAACATTTTTAATTTGCATTAGTTTTATCCTTTCTTATTTCTTTATTTTTCAAATATTTATTTAATACATTTTTAACACTTTTAAATTGAAATGTTTCTACATATACATAATCACCATTATTCATCGTAAAGAATATTACTTGTGTTCCATAATGACTTCTTTTGGTCGTAAAGTCGTTAATAAAAGAATACTGAATTTTCATTCCACTATTCTTATTTTTATATATAACCAAATATTCATCATAGAATTCAATCAATCTTTCATTCTTAACAAATAAGAGAATATATACTGAAGGAACTATAAATAATAATCCTAGTATTTTAGCCATAACATGAGGTAGGAGCATGCATCCTACCCCCATCATTAAGCTAACACTCACGATAACTGTTGGTTTATTTGTAACATAGAATCGTGGTGAATCATGTATATTTAACTCTTCAAGTGTTCGATAATCTGATAATTCTTTTGCCATGTCTAATTAAGCTACTAGACCTGTTAAACCTAATAAGAAACCAATAATCATCATTCCAAATGTTACGTATGAAGCTTTAACACCCTTCTTGACTGCAGCATATACACCTAATGTTAATAATAATGGCATTGCATTAGGAAGAATGGCATCAAATACACCTGTCTGTAAGTTAAAAATTTCGACTTCATTTTGAACCATAACAACATTCCAAGAGAATGATACATAATTGCATAATAATGCACCAGTAACTGCACAACCTAGAATATTAGCAACATCAATAACTTTATCTAAAATTCCAGATTCCATGATCTTGAACACCGTTTCACCACCATTTTTATAACCAACAAATAGCATCCAATATCCAATACCATAGAATATCAATAAAAAGATTACTGTATATGCAATAGGCGCCCAAGTAGCACCTTGTAAAGCTAAGTTAATGAAAATAATGATTAGAATAGGAATTAATACAACTTGTGAAAGGGTATCACCAACACCTGCACATGGTCCCATTAAACCAGATTTTAATGATACAAAAGCTTCTTCTGGAATATCTTCACCTAACTTTTTCTGCTCTTCCATAGATACGCAAATACCTAGAATCATTCCGCCAAAGTTATGATCGGTATTAAAGAACATTGCATGACGTTTCATTGCTGCAATTAAACCTTCTTTATCATCTTTATAAATCTTTTCTAGACATGGAATCATTCCTGTACAGAAACCAATACCTTGCATTCTTTCATAGTTATATAATGTTTCGCAGAATATTTCCCATCTTACCCATGATTTAACTAAAGTTTTCTTATCAATCAATTTAAATTGGTGTTCATTTGTATCTTGTGTATTTTTAAATGCTTCAAAATCTTCAGGTTGGAAATTAGCAATAAGTATTGCAATAATGCCAAATATCAAGGCTGTTGGAATTGCACCAAGTCCTAAATAAGAAGCACCTAAGAAACCAAGGAAGAAGAACCATCTAGCTTTGCCCTTAAAAATAGCAATAAGCATTAATCCAAGACCTACAGCTGGAATCATTCCACCCATAACATTTAATGCATTTAAATATGGTCCATCTAAGCTTGTCGCAACTGAATTGATTGCCGAAGAACCGTAATATAGAATGACAAATGACATGATGAATCTAATAACATATTTGAATGCATAAGGTATTACATAGTCACCTACAAATACCATCTTAGATTTACCTTCATCAATCCATTTATCGATTACTTTAACTAAAAAACATTGAAGTGTCATAACTACTGTATTTTCTACAGAGCCAAGTAATCCTAGAGGAACCGCTAACGCTAAGGCTGTAGAAGTATCAAGTCCACCGGCTAAAGCTAAAGCTGTACCAAATATACCAGCCATACCTGAATCAGAAGGAATTGATCCACCAGCACTAATAATACCTAAATAAATAATATTAATACTTGCACCAATAATCGTACCTTGAACTGGATTACCTAAAATCAAACCTACAACTAAGCCTGCAACTAATGGTCTATCTATTGTTGCCCAAGTTCCCATTGAACCAAATGGTAATGTAGATTGTGCGAATATAAAATAAATTGAAATTAGAACTATTTGTAATATCGACATATTTTTCCCCTTTCGTCGAAATTGATTATTATAAGACTTTCTTCAATATATACGGGCCCTGCATATACAAAGAAGAGTTATAAACTATAAAAGTTTTGTTAATTCTATCTTTTTATCACTTGGAACCATCTGTGCATACATATCCGTTCCTTTTGCAATAATGTCTTTAAAATCTTGTACTTCTGCATCACTGGCATTTACATTTAAATTAAATCTTTTTCTGCCAGCTGCACCACCCATATTTCCTAAATTAACTTCTTTAATTTCAACTCCTGCATTTAAAAGTTCAAGAATTGGATGAGGCACTTTAGTCATTAACATAATTTTTTCTTCTTCATGTTCTCCTAGAAGATATTCAATTGCTTCATTAAGTTTAAATACTTTCAAAGTAATACTTTTAGGAGCAGCAGCAAATAAAATTCTTTTTGCAAAAGTATTTGTTGCAGTAGCATCATCTACGACCACAATCGTATTAATGTCATTCACCTTAATCCATGAAGTGATTACCTGTCCATGTATTAAGCGTTCATCAATTCTTGTAAAAACAATATTTTTCATTTTATTTTCCTCCTCTAAATAACATTCACTATCAGATAACAATCTAGTGATATAATTAATAGTAACAAGTGTAATCAGAATTAAATAGGTTATTTTTTTTCTATATTTATTTTTACCTTTTTATTTCCGTAATTCAATTAGGCACATTTTTTTCACCGGTTTAAAAAATGTAACCGATTACACTTTTGAAACCGAGAAAGGAACTAAAATGGACACAAATCAAAGAAAAAATGAGAAAGAAAATTTACGTTTTGCATGTTCTGCCTTCTATTCTCATAAATGGCAATTAGACATTTTGTTCTGCCTTTTCGATGGTCCAATGCATTTCGGCGAATTGTTAAGACAAAATAAAGACTTAAGTAAAAAAGTTTTATCTTCTAATCTAAAAAAGTTAGAAGAAAAAGGCGTTATTACTCGCAAATCATACAATGATGGTGCAATTGTTCGTGTTGAATATTCTCTAACAAAAGAAGGAGAAAAATTAAAAGAAATATTATTATCTCTTTCTAAATGGGGAGAGAGAAACTATCATGGCAAAAGTAACGTATCCAATTAATACATTTCGAAAGATTCTCAAAAGAAAGAATTTGTCCTATTCTTTCTTTTTTTATCTATTATTTTATTGACACATAAATTATTAATTGATATATTATTTACAGAGTTAGTGCTAACTAACTAGTTGCGTTTACAAATCTACTCCTTCAAAAATCTATTTCTATCAAAAGAAAGTTCTCCATGATTTGTACACTCCTGACGCAACGTGCTGTAGGCATGTGCAGCAAACAATATTACATAAGAAAAACTAGGTCATCCCTAGTTTTTCTTTGTTTTCTAGTGTTTTAATTCAATACTTGTATTACCAATCCAAATTAGAATTAATCCCGAAATAATTTGTGCGCCAAAACTTTGTATAAAATTACTTAAATTTGTGCTGAAATATGGATTAATTAAAGTATCATCAAATTTTTTCATTGCTTTTAAAGTAGCATCAATTTGTGGAGCATATGCAAATATATTTACAAGATAAACAGCTAAACCACCAACGATTATAATTGAGAATATCTTTAACATTAAATAAACAAACGTTTTTTTATTTTTAGTTACATCTTTAAGTGCAGTTGTGAAACTAGATACTTCTATTTTTTCTCCTTCAAACACATCAAACATCACACAGAAATTCATATAATTTAATAATACATATGCTATCATGCTTAATGGTTGAAAAATAACTACTCCAATTTTAAATTTACTTAATATTGTTAATAATCCCATCCATATTACAATTAGTAAAATTTGAATCAACCCAATAATCAAAATATCTTTTATGTATATTTTCATCATTTCACTTAATGACTGAAAACTTGGTTTATCCAAATCTTTTTTAAGGAAATAAGCAAAATATATTCCACATATATAATTAAATATTGCTAATAGGACAATCTTCAATGTACTCACGCCTGTATAACTAAATGTCAGATTAACAAGAGAGAATATTAAAGAAACTATGCAAATAAATTTAATTAACTTCGTTCTGTTATATTTAACTAATCCTTTAATATTTGTAATATGATCCATACATACTCCTTCTAAGCCGTAATAGATAGAATATCTTTTTCTTTTGCTTCTACTTCTCCGCTTTTCAATAGTTTAATTTTCCTTTGATTTGCATTTGTCACAATAATAGGACTAACCATACATACATTGTTTGTTCTAAAAAAATCCAAATCAACTTTTACTAATAAATCTCCTTGTTTAACTTTATCGCCAACTTTAACAAATGTTTGAAAACCTTCACCTTTATAATTTACGGTTTCTAAACCAAGATGTAGTAAATACTCATTTCGATCAACAGACTTAACACCAATTGCATGTCCTGTTGGAAATAACACTACTATTTCACCATCACAAGGAGCATAAACATTACCATCATGCATTTCTATTGCAAATCCATCACCCATTGATTTTTCGCTGAATACAGGATCTGGAACTTCTTCAATAGTCATTAGCTTTCCTTTAAAAGGTGAAATAAAATTTGTTGGTTTTGGTTTAAAGAAATTTTTAAACATATTCTATTCTCCGTAAATATATGGCTTACCCATACAGTATGTAGCAATCAATTCAAAATTATCATCTACAACCAAGAAGTCCGCATCTTTACCTGCATCTAAGCTACCTTTTTTATCATATACTGATATATATTTAGCAGGGTTCTCCGCTGTAATTTTGCATATTTCATGCATTGATGGATGAACATTCTTAATTAGATTACGAATTGATTTAATATAACTTAACTCTAAATCTCTCACTTCAGAATAGCAATCTTTTTTGATTCTTCTTTCCGTTCCGTCATCGCTTCTAATGAGTAAGTATTCTCCATCAGGAATGAATGTTTCTTTTCTGATATAGTGATATTTTTGCATTTTTGCTAATGCCATACCACCACAATCAGTAGTCATAATAATTTTATTTTTGTCTTTTAACTTCCAAATAATTTCAAAAGCTTCTGGTTTAACTGTCATTCCTGTTTGTTTAGCAAATTCGCAATTCAAATCATCAAAGTACATTGCAGCTCCTGCAACACCTAACTCTCTATGATGGAACCCTTTCATACCACTGAACATATGTGTTACCCCACCTAACCCATATTCCTTCAGTTCTTTAATACAATCAAATGTTGCAGCACTATGTCCAATATTCAATTGAATATTATTTGCTTTACAAAATTTAATCATTTCTAATGCTCCGGGTAATTCTGGAGCAATTGTCATCAATTTAATAATATGTTCATGCGATTGTGCATTCATGAATTGTTTCATAATATCCATATCTGGATTTATGCAACATTCTTCTCTTTGCATACCTTTGAATTCTTTATTAATAAATGGTCCCTCAAGATGAACACCAAGTAAAGTTGCACCATCATCTTTTTGATTGTCCACAACATAACTTGCATTTTTAACCCCTTCAACAAGATCATCAATAGGTTCTGCTCCACTTGTAGCCAAGAAACTTGTAACACCTTCATAAGGAAGATTCTTTTTCATTTCATTAATAGAATGAACTGACTTATCATTTCCAAAACTGCCTGTGCCCCAGCCATGAAGATGTTGATCAATAAATCCCGGAATAATGCTATACCCTGTATAATCTATATATTCTTCGCTTTCTGGTATTTCTTTGACTACTTCGCCAACTTTACCATCTGTAATTGTCAAATATCCCGATTTAATAATTTGATTAGGGAAATAAATTTTATCACACTTAATATACATATCATTTAACCTTTAATTGCCAATAATCCTTATTTGCTTCCATTAAATCATCTAAGACTGCTTTTGCTTTATCAAAACTATTAACTGTTCTATTCAAAGCTAAAGCTTGCAATGCCTTTGTATAATCTTGTTCAATCCAAGCTTCACATGTTAATTCTTCATAAGCATATTGATTTTCCATTAGACCTTTATAGAAAGGTTTAATATCGCCATACGCAATTGGATGGACTCCATCTTTACCAAGTGTTCCAGCCACCTCAACAATTGCATCATGTGAAAAGTTAGGAATAAGATTATCATTCGGTGCCATAACAATAAACTCGTTATTTAAATCATAAGCAATAGATTCTGCCACTTCTATCATCATTGATCCAAATACTGGAGAAGTTAATACTTTTATGCCTTCTAAGCTATTTTTACCAATTGCTGTAGCACAAGTATCCCAAACTTCTTTTTCTCTTGTTTGCATTGTTTCATCTGCTCTTGTAAAGTTTGGATTACTTTCTTTAGCAATCTCATCTGAATAAAAATAATACTGCAAGTATGTATTCGGAATATATTCATTAACACACTTCATCATTCTATTCACTCTTAAGTATGTGTCTAACCATGACTTAGTTCTTTGTTCAGCATTATATGGCTTAAAATCATTGTTTGCTAAATAATCTCGTAACTGTTCAAAGTAGTTATGTCCTTCTTCATCATAGATATCTGTGAACCATCCAAAATGATTCAGTCCAAAATATCTAGCACGTAATTTTTTTGAATCAACACCTAATATTTTCGCAAAACTTACCATCATTGAATATGGTTGGTCACACATATTTACAATTCTCTTGTCATCTGGAAATAGTCTATGTAATGCAAGACCAACAATAGCTGCAGGATTGGTGTAGTTTAAAATCCATGTATCTTTACTGTATTTTCTTACACATTCAACCATTTCTTTCATGCCGCCAATTGATCTCATTCCATATGCAAAACCACCTGGACCACATGTTTCTTGTCCTACCAAACCATATTTCAGTGGAATTTTTTCATCATGTGAGCGCATTTCACTCTTTCCAACTCGCATTTGGCAGAACACAAAATCTGTCTTGCAATATGCTTCGTCCATATTATCCGTCACAACAACTTCGGTTTCAGGACTCATGCATTTGATTAATAATAAACAATAATCTTCAATTTTTTTGAATCTTTCTAAATCTGGATCGTAGAAAATTACTTTTGATACTGGAAATCTTTCTTTCATTTCCATCATCGTTCCGATTACAGCTGGTGTTCTGCAACTACCAGCTCCAGAAATTGTAATTACATTTGGCTTTCTCATAAAAATCAACCTATTCTTCCTAATTTTTCATCAACTGCATTTCTTACAAATTCTACTAATGGTCCAAATACAATGTGAATATGTTTTGTTGTTGGGAAGAAAATTCCAGAACAACCTGATTTCATTAATAAATCTTTATCAATCTTCTTATTATCGTTAATATCAACTCTCAAACGTGTAATACAGTTCTCTACTGTACCAATATTTTCAGGTCCACCTAATGCTTCAATTACAATATCAGCAATTTCACCATATCTCTTCTCTCTTACCAATACATTATCATTACTTGGAGCATCCTCTCTACCTGGTGTCTTAACATCAAATTTTACAATCCACCATTTGAATAAGAAGTAATGAACTATAAAGGCGATAATACCAACAATAACAATATTGATCCAATGTGAGTTTTTATACATTACACCGAAAATAATAAAGTCAAATATTGTACCTCTAATATAACCAACAGCTGTTCCCATAAAGTAAAGAGCTAGAGAAATAACTGTTCCTAATAATGCATAAATTAAATATAGCAGCGGTGCGATAAATAAGAATGTAAATTCTAATGGTTCTGTAACGTTACCTAAAGCAGCAGTTAATACAGAAGTTAAAATTAATGATTTAGCTAAAGCTTTGTTTTCTGGATAAGCAGTTTGATACATTGCTAGACCAATTGCAGGGAAAACAAATAGTGTTCTTACCATTTGGTTTTGGGCACCAAATCTAGTTAATTCAGGCATCATTGTCCAATATTCACTATCTGGTCCTAAGTTGAATAAAATTTCATTCATAGCATTTAAATATCCAATATATGTTTCACCATTGATTACATAAGTACCACCAGCTTCAGTAAATCTTAGCATTGCATTCCAAACATGGTGTAAACCAAATGGAATCATCATTCTGTTTACAAATCCACTTAAGATAGGTCCTAATATTTTATGTGTTAATAGACCTGATAAACTTGAACAGAAAGCAATGAAATATTGCCAAAAGAAAGGAAGAATTAAGCCAATAACAATACATACACCCATAGAAATTAGTGGTACTGATTTCTTTCCTTGGAAGAATGCAAATGCTAGAGGAAGTTCCAAATTATAATATTTGTCAGTTGCCCAAGCAGCTACTAGACCTGCAATAATACCACCAAGAACGTTGACATTTAATGTTTGAATACCTAATACAGTCGTTTGACCATAAATAGAAATATTACTTCCATCTGTGATTAACTGTCCTGTAGCTTTTAACCAAACGTTCATTGTTACTAAGAAAACTAAGTAAGACATTACAGACGCAAAAGTTGCAATACTTTTATCTTTCTTAGACATACCAATTGCAACACCCATAGCAAACATAATTGGGATATTCGCAAAGATTAAATCCGCAATCTGTCTGATGCTCATAAATATGAGTTTTACTGTAGGATTACCCAAAAATGGGATGAGCTCAATCATATAAGATTGAGTGAATGCTCCAGAAAGTCCTAATAACAATCCGACTGGTGCCATAACACCAATAGGAAGTAGTAAAGATCTTCCAAAGCGTTGAATTTGTTCACTATACTTTTTCATTATCGTATCTCCTTGCCTAAAGGATAATTGAGAGTTTACCCCAATTCAATTGAGTTAACCGTTTTTCTGAAAACGCTTTCTTTCTTTGGTCACGCAAAATGACTTTGGTCAAAAAAAGCGTGAAATCAATCTCTCACGCTACATATATTTTTTTAAATAGCTAATTAAATAATCAATAACTGCCATCATGCCAATTCTTGTTACTACATCATTATTTTTGGTATCAAGAGAAGCTGAACTGAAATACAATGAATAATCACTATACATGCATAATGTACTGTTAGAGAATGCTGTAATTGTGATTAATGAATTGCCATATGCTTTTACTATTTTGGCTGTTTGTACAATAATTGGTGTTTCTCCAGAAAGTGATAAAGCAATCATCACTTCATTATGAGACATCTTTTTAGCAATAATATCCAACAAGTTATAGTCAGGAATATTAATGCATTTAATATTCAATGTGAGTAGCAAATGTGTTAAATACATCCCAATTGCTTTAGAGGTACCTCTAGATACAACGTAAACACATTCTGCCGAACATATTTTTTTAGCAATTGCATCTACAACAGCTTCATCATTAATCGCTAATGTTTTTTCAACTATATCAACTAGCAAAGATTTTGTATTATCTTCTTTAACAAGATTTTGACTATTGTTATTTTTATTTTTCAAATAATATTTTAGTTCATTATATCCATCAAAACCTAACTTTTGGCACATGTTAATAACAACTGTTTTACTAACACCACATCTATCAGCAAGTTTAGCGGCAGTCAATTTTTGAACCAACTCTTCATTGTCAAGGATATAATGTAATAAATCTCGCTCTGTATTTGTTAGTATGTCATAATTTTTAATATAGAATTCCATAAAAGTTCACTTATACATATAAATTCTAATATCAAAAATATTTTTTTGAAACATCAAATATTCAAATTGCTTTTATCGCTTTTATCGCTGTTATCTATTAAATTTCAATGCTTTTTCCATCTCACGCTTAGCATCGCGTAATTTGTCTGTTTCACGCTTATCGTATAAGTTCTTACCTTTAGCTAACGCAATTTCCATCTTTGCTCTACCATTTTTTAAGTACATCCTTGTTGGAACAAGTGTATATCCCTTTAAGCGTACTTTATCGTATAACTTATGTATTTCATATTTATGAAGTAGTAGCTTTCTATCTCTAGTTTCATCAACATTGAAGATATTTCCATACTTATAAGGTGATATATGCATACCTTTTATCCAAGCTTCACCCTTATATATAGAAATGAAAGCATCTTTAAATTGTACTTTTCCAGCACGCACAGATTTAATTTCTGTACCTGTTAAAGCAATGCCACATTCATATCTTTCTTCTAGGAAATAATCATGTGATGCTTTACGATTCAGCGCAACAACTTTTTCTTTACTTTCTTCTCTTGCCATGTTGTTTTCCTCGACCTCTTCCACCACGCTTTTGATCCTCTTTACGATTACGGCTACGATCATCCTTGCGGCGTGAAAAATGTGTTCTCTTTGAAGGCGCTTCTCTTTGAACTTTCTTCTTAGGCTTATCTAGACCAAAATCAATTCTTCTTGTGTCTTTATCAGCTGCCAGCACAACAATCTTTACTTTATCACCAATACCGTATCTCTTATGTCTATTTGTACCAATAAGAGAAGTAGTACGAGAGTCAAAGATATAGTAATCATCATCTAATGATGTAATAGAAACAAGACCTTCAACGGTATTAGGTAACTCTGCAAAAAAGCCAAAACTTGTTACAGAAGATATTGTAGCTTCAAATTTCTGCCCAACTTTAGCAATCATATATTCAGCTTTTTTCATATCTTCCACTTCACGTTCTGCTTCAATACTTTCTCTTTCGCGAAGTGAAGTCTGTTCTGCATAATCATTCATTAACTTGGCATCTGCTTCTTTATTACGATTTGTATTTTTAAATACATAATCCCATAGCATTCTATGAACAACTAAATCTGGATAACGTCTAATCGGTGAAGTGAAGTGTAAATATTCTTCTTCAGCTAAACCAAAATGTCCTAAACATTTTGCATCATATTTAGCTTTCTGCATACAACGTAAAAGAATCGTAGACAAGATCGGATAATTTTCATCATCAATATGTTTTTCAAGATAACTTTGAATTTCTTTTGGTGTAACGTTCGCTTTCTGAAGCGTAAACTTGCAACCTAAGCTTGATGATGTTTCTTCAAAATTACGAAGTTTCTTAATTTCAGGCTCACCATGAACACGATATAAACAAGGAATTTGGTTCTTGTTCATATAGTCTGCTACAGATACATTAGCTGCAATCATGCAGTCTTCAATAATTCTTTCTGCGTGTCCTCTTTCTCTAACACGGATATCTATTGGATAACCAATGTCGTTCACAATAATCTCAGCTTCTTGTGTTTCAAAGTCAATAGCACCTTTTTCGTGTCTTTGTTTACGAATACTATCTGCACAATCTCTTAAATCATGTAGCATTTCATTTAAGAATTCATATTGACTTGTTGTTTTTGGATCACCAGATAAAATCTTATTTACATTTGCATAAGTCATTCTTGCGTGAGACTTGATAAAGCTAGGATAAATACGATAATCTTTAATTTCACCATTTTTTCCTACATGCATTTCACAAGTTAAAGTAAGTCTTACTTCATCAGGATTCAAACTGCATATACCATTACTTAACACTTGTGGTAACATTGGTACAACTCTATCTGTCACATATGTTGAGGTACCTCTTTTTAAAGCTTCTTTATCTAATTCAGAGTTTTCTTTAACATAGTGTGATACATCCGCAATATTTACTTTTAAAATCCAGCCATCTTCAGTTTTAATAACCCCTACTGCATCATCAAAGTCTTTGGATGAATCACCATCAATTGTAATAATTGTTTCTTCAGTCAGGTCAGTTCTATCTTTTTTCTCTTCTTCACTAACTTCATTTACTGCATTGGCTTCTTGAATTACTTCGTCTGGAAATTTAGAAACAATATCGTAATCTAGCAGTACTGACAAAATATCAATACCTGGATCATCTTTATATCCAATTGATTCACGATATGTTAATTTCAATAATCTTCCATATTCAGTAATATCTAGCATTACTTTTAGACCAGGCGTAGGTTTCAAATCTTTAGGAAGAGTAATCTTATATAAATGATTATTTAACTTAGCGTCATCTAAAACACACTTTAAAGCTCCATTTTTCTGTTGTACAAAAGTACCAATAGCGTGCTCTATTGCATGACTTCTAACAGCTTTAACAACATAGTTATAAGTTCTCTTATTAATTCCTACAACTACTGTATCTCTATCTAATGCTCCATTAAGATCTTCAGGTTCAATCATAATACTGCGGTCATCTTCTAAATCAATATAGCCAACACCTTTAGAATTGATACGAACAACTCCTGTTATAAAACCAGCCTGTTCTGCTAATTGATATGCATTACTTTTCTCACGAACAACTACGAAATCTCTTTCAAGTTGGTCCATTGTCTTTGAAAGTATCGCAAAATCACTTGAAGTCTTAACATCTAGTGCTTTTTCAAGTTCTTTAAAAGATAATCCTCGAGGATATTTATTTAATATTTCTATAATCTTTTCATTTAATTTTTCCATAAATTTTACCATAATATAAAAATAAACCGGTTAAATAACCGGCTTAAATTAATCAACTATACGAATTGCTATAACTAATACAAAGAATAATACACCTAAAACTAATGTAAGGTTTGAAATTACTTTTTCAGAACCTCTTTCTTTTGTATTGGCAAACAGGTTTAATCCGCCGGATCCTGTGAAAGCTCCAGAAATACCGCTTGATTTACCACCCTGTAATAAAGTAACGATAATTAATAGAGCAGCGTCTATCATCAATAAAGCGTTTAACATGAAAGTGCTCCTTTCGCTAATGCCCCAATATTATACTGAATTAAAGCTAAATTGTAAATATCATTAGTTTTTATCACCACAAGACAAATCACAACCTTGACTATTATTTTCATCTTGTACTGTTTTAACTTTTTCACTATATGCAGAAAGTTTATCTTTTAATGCCTGAACTTTATCTTCTGTCCAATAATCTTCTACTGAGATATCATCTGTTGACAGTTGACTAGTTTCACTATCATAACCAACAATCTCTCCCTTTACCACATAAATCGCTAGCGGTACATAAATACGTGCGTTACCATCATTGTCATACCCTGTAATATCATCCCCCTGCTCATTCATGATATTCACCAGTGTTTGATAAAATTCCGTGTTTTCTTTTCTATCTTCTAAAACATCATAATAAAGTACTTTTAAATCATATTCTTTTGACACTTCATCAAGATAAGGTGCATATGCTTGACACCATGGACATTCTTTAAAACCCAGTAGAATAACCCCTGTACCATGTTCCAACAGTTTTAATACACCATCTTTGTCACTTGTATAAAAGACATTATCTTCAGGTATCTTTTCATAATCAGTCATTACGTTATTTGTTGGTTCTGTTGAAGGTGTCATTTCCACTTGTCCACTACCACTTGTACAAGCAGTTAACAGAAATAGAGATAATACTCCTAAAATCATTTTTTTCATATCTTTGTTTACTCTGGAAGCTTTGTTGCATCATAACCAAAATATTTATTTGATAATTCCGCCAAAGTTCCATCTGCTCTTAATTCATCAAGAATTGTATTCACTTCATTAATCAAAGAAGTTGTTGAATCAGATTTAGCAGCCGCAATAACTGTCTTTTCAGGATCTGTTTCATCCACAATCTTGATTCCCGCAGAATCTCCTTTTTCATTTATATATTCATTATATACAGATAATGAATTTATAGTAGCATCTGCATCCCCTCTTTGAAGCAATTGAATGGTATCTGCAAAGTATTAATCTACTTAATGGTCGCAACATATCAGCATTTAATAAACTGATAAATTATTTTTTCCTACTGTTCACCCTCCATTTCTTTCTATGAGTTTAAACCGTAAATCAGAAGAACACACTTTTAATGCTATTAAGATTATCACAAAATTAAGATACAGCCAGTATTCTGTTTCTATATTGAAAATGGTTCATACTTGAATAAACATAGTTACTGTATACTTAACACTTATCAAGTGTTGGGCAGTCTAATTGGAATTTATTAAAAAAGAGAGCAACAAAAAGACTTGATGCACGAGAAATAATCATTTGCTCATACAATCAAGTCAAAGTATAATAGTTTTGTTAATGCCGGTGTGGCTCAATGGCAGAGCAACGCACTCGTAACGCGTAGGTTGGAAGTTCGATTCTTCTCATCGGCACCATAGATACATTAAATGGCTTATTCAAGCCATTTTTCTTTTATCCAAGATTTCAAATATTCTTGTATTAAAAAAAACCGCATAACGCGGTTTTAATTAGTCAGCTATATATGGAAGTAGAGCCATTTGACGTGCACGCTTAATTGCTACAGCTAGTTCACGTTGATATTTAGCTTTTGTCCCTGTTACACGACGAGGAATAATCTTGCCGTTTGGAGAGATAAATTTCTTTAATAGCTCAACATCTTTATAGTCAATATAGGTGATATTATTTTTTGTAAAATAGCAAACTTTTTTACCACCAGTTCTTTGCTTTCTGAATGCCATGTTATTCTCCTTTTGATTTTAATAATTAGAATGGCAGGTCATCGCTGGAAATATCCATGCTTGGGCCTGTATCAAAATCACTGTTACCAAATGGATCATTAGATGCTGTATCGAAAGAATTTGTATCGTTAATTGGATAGTCACTTACTTGAGAGTTATTATAATCACGATTTTGTGATTGTGACTTACTTTCTAGCAACTGAACAGTATCACATAATACTTCCGTTACATAAACCTTTCTACCATCTTGTCCATCGTAGTTACGTGTCTGGATTCTTCCTTCTACGCCTACTAGTGCACCCTTACGAGCATATTGCCCTAAGAAATCTGCTGTTTGTCTCCAAGCAACACAACTGATAAAGTCTGCTGATTGTTGATTTTGAGCATCTCTTCTTTGTCTACGGTCGCACGCAACAGTAAATGACGCTACTGATAATCCATTAGTTGTTTTGCGGACTTCCACATCACGTGTAAGTCTTCCTACAAGTACAACTCGATTAATCATTACTTAGACTCCTTTGATGAAAGGTCATCTCTTGAAACTGTCATGAAACGAACGACATTAGGATTGATACGCATTAAACGATCAAATTCTTTTAAGCATTCATTTTCAGCTTCAAATAATGTTACTACATAGTAACCTTTTGTCATATCATCGATTTCATAAGCGAAATCACGCATTCCCCATTCATCAGTCTTAACAATTTTTCCACCTTCTTTAGTGATGATGCCTGAAATTGTCTCGATTAGGGCTGTACGTTTTTCTTCTTCTAGAGAAGCTTTGATGATATACATAACTTCATATGTTCTCATGTCTACACCTCCTTTTGGACTATACGGCCATTACTGGCAAGGAGCAGAATATATTTCTACTCGCTTAAAGATTCTATCAGTTATTACCCTTCTTGTAAACAAAAAAATGCTTAAAAATGGCGTAATATTCGATATTTTTGCAATTTACATAACATTCGTTTATTTACACAAAAATACGCTTTCTTTCCACTATAGAAAAACAAACTCAACTAAGAGTTTGCCTTCAAATTGCTGATAAAATGTTCTATTTTTTCTAATGCCAGCTTCAATTCATCCAAGCTATACGCATAAGAAATTCTGATATGTCCTTCACCACTTGGACCGAATGCTGTTCCTGGTATTACACATACTTTCTCTTCTTTTAATAATCTTGTACAAAATTCATAAGAAGATAATCCAGTAGAAGTAATATTAGGGAATACATAGAATGCCCCTTTAGGCATTGGTGTATATAATCCCATGCGATTTAAACGATTAACAATAAAGTTTCTTCTCGCTTCAAAAGACTGTTTATGTTCTTCAATATCTTTATCACTTGCTTCAGATATCGCTTCTACACCAGCAAATTGACTTGGTGTAGCCGCCCCCATTGCACCATATTGGTGAATTGCATTACATGCTTCGATGATTGCTTTATCCGCAAGCATATATCCAAGTCTCCAACCCGTCATAGAATATGCTTTCGAAAATCCATTTACGAGAACTAATTGATCTCTAAAATCTTCAAACAAAGCCATTGATATTGGTTTTTCTCCATAAGTTAGTTCTAGATAAATTTCATCACATACAGTTAATATATGATGTTTTTTAAGAACCGGAATAATCTCTTCATAATCTTCATATGTCATTATTCCACCTGTAGGATTACTTGGATAATTTAAAATAATCATCTTTGTTTTATCTGTTATTTTAGATTCAAGCATTTCCTTTGTTACTTTAAAGCTATTTTTTTCTTCTAACTGTAAGTAAACAGGTGTAGCTCCAGTCACTAAAACAGATGGTTCATATGCAACATATCCTGGATCAAGAATAATGCACTCATCACCCGGTTCTAGTACAACTCTACAAATTAAATCAATAGATTCACTTGCACCATTAGTCACTAATACATTTTCATTAGTATAGCCACCAACTTGAAAACGTCTTTTATAATAACGAGCAATACCACGACGTAATTGTTCTAAACCACGTGTTGGTGGATAGTAAGTTCTACCTTTTTCAATCGCATATATACCAGCTTCACTAATATGCCAAGGCGTTTTAAAATCCGGTTCACCAACACTTAGTGAAATAACATTTTCGGTATTAGATGCTAAATCAAAGAATTCCCACAGTAAACTCTTGCCGAGCTTTTTAACATCTGAATTTAAGAATTCTTCAGCACTCATGGTTCAACAATCATCCTTTCATCTTCTGTTTTTTCTTCTTCAAGAATGATTCCATCTACCTTATAGTTCTTTAGCAAGAAACAAGTTACCGTAGACATAACGCCTTCAATAGGTGCTAGTTTCTGTGCAACAAAGTCAGATACTTCGCGCATTGTTCTACCTTCAATGAAAACCATAAATTCACTGCGACCACTCATTAAATATAAGTTTGTCACTTCAGGAAAGCCAGCAATTCTTTCTGCAATACGGTCATAACCAACTTCTCTTTCCGGTTTTGCACTTACTTCAATAATTGCACTGCAATGATCAATATTTGTCTTGTCCCAGTTAATGACTGTATGATAACCACAAATGACTTGTTCTTTTTCTAATTCTTTTTGTTCTTTTTCCACTTCTTCAACATCAGTAGCTAATAAATCAGCTAAATCCTGTTTTTGAATTCGTGGATCTTTTTCTAAAATTTTTAATAATTGTATTTGATCCATATGTCAAATCTCCTAAATATCTTGAAGAACTCCATTCTTTAATAAAATTCTTCTATCACTTAGTTTACTAACTTCATTCGAGTGTGTCACTACAATTATTGTTTTTCCATACTTATCTGCTAACATTTGGAATAGTTTAATAATCTCTTGTTCTGTCTCTGAGTCTAAATTTCCTGTAGGCTCATCCGCAAAAATTAAGTCGACGTTAGATGCAATTGCTCTAGCAATCGCAATACGTTGTTGTTCACCACCAGAAAGTTTAGTAACAAGTCGATTAGCTTTAGTATTAACAATACCTACCATATTTAACAAGGCATATGCTAATTCTGTATGGTTCTTTGGTAGTTTATTATCTGTTTCTGTCATTGCTAACAAAACATTTTCTAAACCTGTTAAATATGTAATTAAGTTATAAGACTGGAATACTACACCAACTTTATTTCTTCTGTATTGATATAATCCCATCTTATCTACATCTTCATCGCCATAATATACTTTTCCAGATTCTTGTTTATCCAGCCCTGCCATAATACTTAATAATGTTGTCTTACCAGAACCTGATGGACCTAGAATTGTATAGAATGTTCCTTCTTCAAAAGAATAGGATAAGTTTTTTAATATTTCTCTTTTATAGCCACCATCAATGTAGCCATAATTTAAATTTTCAAGTGTTAATATCGCTGCCATGATGTATTCCTCCTAGTTAGTTTCAAGCAAGATTTGCTTTGGATTCAATCTCATAATCATAGCGGATGGAACCATTATCGCAATTAATACTACTGCTGTACCAATTAAATAAATTTCTAATATTAAACCTAGAGATACACTTACATGGTATTGGCTTAACAAATCATCCTGTGTAACTTCAGTGAAATAATCTGTAGAATCACTCCAGTAATATATGTCATCACTTTCAGTATCATACTTAGCTTCCGTATTTGTTTGATACTCTAGTACGGCATCACCAACTTTACCAGCAATTAATGAACCACTACCTGCAGCTAATAAGAAACCGACAGCCGCAATAACAATTAATTCAACAAATAATTGTCCAATAACTTTAATCTTAGATACACCTAGAGACAGTAATACACCAATTTCATATTCACGTGTCTTAAGTGTTAACGCTGTAACAAGTGAAATAATAACAACCGCATTTACAACAACTATCCAAACAACAATATTTGCAAAGAAACTCATTGTGTCTAATGGTCTAGCTAACTTTTTAAATGTTTCATTATTCGCATTTAAAATTGTATATTGTGCAATATCACCTGCATGATCTTCTACAAAACTGTCCACATTCAGAGGATCATCTAATAAATATACAACCTTGCTAGGTTCAGAACTGTAATCTTCACTATTCAAATCTCCATACGTGTCTGGATCAGTCTCTTGTAAATGTTGAATATATTTCATTTGTAATGTCATTGTATATTCATCCAGTGTTGTATATGGAACAAGAATAATATTTTTAGGTGATTGATATGGTGACATCCATTTGAACTGTTCATCGTTAGGATTTACATCATTTTTTGTTGTATAAATGCCAATAATTTCAAATGTAAAGTTAAGATCTTCTTCTGTTAATCCTGCCTCTGTATACATTTGTTTATCGTATGCATTTCCAGCTCCAGTGATTGAAATTGTATCACCAACTTTAAAACCATTTTGTTCAGCAAGTTCTTTTGTGACAAGCCCTACTTTTTTGTTGTTGTCGATATCATCTTGTGAGTAAAATCTACCTTCAACAACATCAAAAGTGCCTTCTTCAAGTTCAATCATATTAGGATACATATTTGCATACACCATAATATTTGGATCTCTATATTCCACTTCGCCATCTTCTGTCCACATTGAAGACGTTCCCCTTTGGTCTTCATTTCCTACAGGAACATTTTCAAAACCTACAGAATACATTGCATTTGTAAGCATATAGTTTACAGCTTTTACTCTACTATCTGCAGCAAGTTTTAATGTTGTTTCTTTATCTGTCTTTGGATAGTGCTTATACGCTTCATCAATTTCATCTTGATCTGTTAATGAATCAATATATTTGTAATAAGCATTGTAGTCTGCTTCATAACTTACTACAGCTCTCATTTGCTTTCTTGTAAGTACTTTAGCATTATCTGCAGCTTGGCTTATACCTAAACCCAAGATAACTAAATTACCAATCACAAAGAAAGTAATTATTAACAGTATTGATTTTGTTGGTTTACGTGTAATATATCTCCACGCTCTTTGTATTGCGTTCATATATTCTCCTTTATATTAATTTCCAGTTGTAGAGGTTTCTGAAGTAGCAGTAGCTTCAGCAGGCGCAGCAGTATAAATAACATATGTATTACCGCTAATTAATTCTCCATCTACTTTTACATCATTTCCATTTGCATCCTTAATGAAATAATCATAATCTCCATCATAGAAGCCATTAGTAGCAGTTGCAGGAACTAAAGTAATATTTTTAATACCAGCATACACTCTTAATTCTGAAGCAGATTTATAATCTTTAATTTTCAATGTTTCTGGTGCAGCAGGCTTTACTGTACATCCACCAGTAGAGATTGTGTAACTGATTCTAGCATCCAGTTTTAATGGTCTTTCACAACCATTTCCTACATCACTTGTTCCGCCACTGCAACTATAATCAATAATTGCTCCAGGTGTAGTATATTCATCACTACATTGTTCCTTAACTGTTCCATATTGACCAGCTTGAATTCTTGCACCTTGCGCATTCCATTTATCTACTTCTGCCTTTAATTGTAGATAGTCTACACCAAGCCATTGGCGAGAGTTAGTTTGTAAAATTGGTAAGTAATTAGAAACAGTTAATTCTAATACTTCTCCTGCTTCTACTACACTTCCTGCTTTTAAGCTTTGCTCAATAACAGATCCTTCAGGAGCTGCGTTATAAATAGTTTTCTTAACAAGTGAAACTGCATTATCTCCATCAGCTGTCCAAGCTTCTAATTGTTCTTTTGTATAACCTACAAGATTAGGAATCTTAACACCTTTACCTTTAGATACAACTACAGATAAAGTGTCACCTTCTTTAAGTGTTTCACCTTGTTTTTTATCCATAGAAATAACTTTATCTTTATCAACTTGATCTGAGAAAGCTTCTGTCTTATTTAACTTAATTTTCTTTGTATTAGCCCAAGATTCTACATCTGCATACATCTTGCCAACAAAATTATCCACTGTAACTTGTCCCGCTGGAGCTGGTCCTTTAGAACAAATAACATTTAATGTTGTTCCTCTAGTGAATTCTTCTTCACTGCCGTTCTTAACTTCATAAGAAATAACATTTCCACTTTCAACAGTATCACTGTATTGTGTAACAACCTTAGCTTTTAATAATTTATTTTCTGAAATCCATGATTGAATTTCACCACTTGTCATTGATTTGATATCTGTTAAGAAAGCAATCTTTTCATCAGGATCAGGACCATTTGAAACTGTAAACGTGATTGGTGTATCTTTCTTAACTTTCTTACCACCAGCAACACTTTGTTCTACAACAACACCTTTTTCATATTCCATAGAATATACAGGTTCACTTGTTGCAATAGCACTGCTTTCTATTTTATTTTGTTTTGCCCATGTGGATACTTCACTGATATTCTTTCCTCTAAAATCAGGAAGTGTAATATGTGGTGCAAATTTAAACCAGTAAATCGCAAAACTTATTCCTACTACAGCTACTGCTAGTAATATCCAAGCAATTACAGGAACTTGTTTTTTAGGTGTATTCACTCTAACTACCTGTTCTTCGCCATAGCTTGCAGGCATTCCGTTTAATCCGCCATATGCATCTTCTTCATCAAAATCAGTATTATTATCTTCAACTTCTTCCTCTTCTACTGGAGTTGTAAAGACTGGTTCTTTCTTAGTCTCATATACAGGTGCAGATTTTTTTGCGCTTTTTGTACCCATTGAAGGAATATCAAAATCATCATCTGCTGTACTTGATGATACTTTTCTTTCCTTTGGTTTATAGTCTTCTATTCCTTGTATATGATCTAACTTGCCTTTTTTCTTTGCGTCAACTTCATTAGCAAGTTCACTCATAAAAT
>JABLTS010002776.1_pt1 | contig 28546 bp, 27 predicted proteins | sample 7160081 | NCBI WGS metagenome assembly JABLTS01 (sample SAMN14651231, study PRJNA627086) | human gut metagenome | isolation source: feces | host: Homo sapiens | reverse complement strand
GCGCTTTTTTCTTCATGACCATGCACCTACCATTCGATATCTGCAATTTTTTTCGGGTTGGGATTTTCTTCAATGCGGCTGACCCGTGCATCGTGCATATGGATGACCCGGTCTGCAATGGGTGCGATCGCCGCATTGTGGGTGACGATAATGACAGTCGCACCCTTTTGTCGGCTCATGTCCTGGAGAATTTGCAGTACCTGTTTGCCGGTGTTATAGTCCAGTGCGCCGGTGGGTTCGTCACAGAGCAGGATCTTCGGGTTTTTGGCAATGGCTCTGGCAATGGCAACACGCTGCTGCTCACCGCCGTCGACACATCAAAAAACGCATATTTAGAAATAATCATAAACATTGAAGCTCCTAGTGCAATAATCGCATGCGTTCGAATCCCAGCCGATTTATTTCGACTAGTCCTTTCATATCCAATGGCACAACCACATAATGTAGCCAACACGGTACGAAATATCCAATTTAAATATTCTAGTTCTGAATACAAAATATCATCTCCAAGCTCAACTGCAATACATTTGTTTTAGTTTACTTATTTTCTCTTCAGTAAGCCCATACTCCTCTTCAAAAAAATCTTTATAACTAGAATACGTTTGTTCAATTGTATCAATCGACAATTGAATAAATTCTTTCCTTACATATAAAAGAGCATCACATCCTTTTCTAAGCTCTAAAGGAATATGCAAATGCTCGAACAACTCCTCATTAATTTGTTTCAAATCTACATTTGAAGACAAATATTCTTTTATAGCATCCTCTTTTTTGCAACCAAGTGCCATCATAATTAAAAATCCAGCAACACCCGTTCTATCTTTTCCAGCCGTACAATGAAAATAAATATTCCCACTATTCTCTAACAACAAATTAAACATTTGTTTATATGCCGGATTATTAATAGGCATGATAGAATACCCTTTTTTCAAATAATCAATAATGAAATTTTTATTTTCTCTTGTCATCTTATCCTTGATAACTGAACCAAAATCAAATGAATATCCATTATCTAAATCCATCTGAATTGCGCTTATATTATAATAAGACATATCCACAGCCAATGAGTCAGGTTCGTTCAAAGCTTCTTTCTTATCTCTAAAATCAAGAATATGCTTAATATTCAACTCTTGAGACAAACATTTTAAATCTTCACTTGATAAATCAATTAGTGGTCCTCCACGAAAAATTTTGTTTGACTTCATTTCAAGACCATCACATGTTTTATATCCCTTTATATCCCTAAAGTTTCTAATTTTTGTCTTAAGCCTACGCTTCACCAATTCATCAAATTCATTCTGACTTAAACCAAATCCACCAATACTCGTCAAATGAATATTATGAAAGTCACTACCACCACTACACATTAAATTATATTTATTCACATATTCATGTACTTTAGGATAATCCTCAGCCTTCATACTTGGATGTGAAATCTCAATGCCATCAATTCCATAACCAACATATTTATCAATTTCATCATAATTATCATATTCACAAGGATGAGCAAGTATAGCTATACCGCCATCCTTATGAATTGCATCAATACCCTCTTTTATATCAATATAACCCATTTTTTTATCCGTTTCCAGAGTTGTTTTCGATGCAAAAAGTGCTCTATATTTATTTAAATCATTTAATTCTGGATACTTCTCAACTAACGCTTGAAACAAATGCATTTTAAAAACTATATTATTCTTCGCATATTTCTTTGCATCTGAATAAGTAATATCAAAGCCTTTATTTCTTAATTCCTCTATTAATTCATGATGATACGCATCTCTGCATGCCAATGTATGATTGCACAATTGTTCAATATGTTTTGGATCATATTGAATCCATAATCCAACTACATGCACCTTTTTACACACATCCCAATCATAGCAACTCAGCTCTACTCCTGGTATCATATGAATTTTTCTCTTATCACATTCCATTTTTACTTTTTCTAAATGAAAAACTGTGTCATGATCTGTGATTGCAATTGTTTTAATTCCCTGTTCTAGCGCAAAATCAAGTGTTTCTTCAATTGAATGAATGCCATCACTATAATCTGTATGAACATGTAAATCTGCATACACCATAAACTCACCTTACTTTAAATCACTCTTAATAAAACATCATTTGTTGAAACAGAAGTTTCTTTTGTAGGTAAAACTTCCAAATAATCCTTTGAATTAGTGACTACAACCATAACTGTTGGATCAAGACCCGCCTTTTCAATTTCATCTACATCAAATTCAATCAATAAATCGCCCTTTTTTACTTGTGCATCTTTTTCCACAAATTGCTTAAAGGGCTTTCCACTTAATTTAACAGTATCAATACCAATATGAATCAATAGTTCTAAGCCATCATCTGATTTAATTCCAATCGCATGTTTTGTTTCAAACGTTGCAGAAACTGTTCCATCCACAGGAGCATAAATCTTTCCATCTGTTGGTTTAATTGCGATTCCTTCACCCAAAATACCATTTGAGAACATTGAATCACCCACTTCACTCATAGGTACAGTCATCCCTTTTACAGGTGATTCAACCTGTGAAATATGATTTTCAATATTTTTAACTGTATCTTTCTTTTCTTCAACTGGATCATCAAATCCTATGAACCAAGTCGCGATAAAACTTACTACTGCAGAAATAGCCATAGTAATCAATGCATTCTTTAAATTATTTGGTGCACCTTCACCTACCCACATAGGCAAATTAATCAAGCTTGGTGTCATAAACGCAAATGCTTTTAATCCTGCAAAACCAGCATATAAACCACCCGCAAAAGATCCAATCATTACTGCCAACATAGGCTTTTTCAAGCGCAATGTTACACCATAAATACATGGTTCAGTAATACCTGCTAAGAAAGCTGTTAAACTAGCTGAGAAACATGTACTTCTAAATTTTTTATTCTTCGTTTTTAAGCCACAAGCCAAAGCAGCCGTTCCCTGAGAAATATTCGCTGTTAATGTTAAAGTTCTAGAAATTGGATCAAATCCTGATTGCGATAAAATTTGAATACCTGCAATCGCCAAAGGAGCATGCATACCACCTACAACAAGCCAAGGATATACAATACATACAATCGCAATTCCAAACATTCCAAACGTATTATAAGCCCATAATAATGCTTTACCTGTATAAATAGAAATCAATCCCATTGCTGGTGCTAATACGACAAATGATAAAGGTACCATAATCAATAAAACCAATAATGGAGTCAACATTCCTTTCAACACTTCTGGAATAACACGATTCAATGATTTTTCTAAACGACTCATCACAAAAACAATTAAAATAGATGGAATCAATGATGAAGTATATGGCATTCCATAAACTGGTAATGCACCAAACATTTGTCCAATAAATTTAGGATCCACTGCTGAAACAATACTATTCCAATTCGGATGAACTAAAATACAACCTAATAAAGCAGCTAAGAATACATTACATTTAAAATGTTTTGCAGCTGCAATTGCCGTAAATACCGGTAAGAACATAAAACCTGCATCAAACGCAAAGTTAAAGATATAGTATGTCATTGATGTTTCTGCATTTGCCCAACCCATCATTGAAATAACCAACAATATACATTTACCAAGTCCTGTACCAACCAAAATAGGAATTAATGGTCCTATACAACCAATAATAGCTCCGAAAATAGATCTAACGATTCCTTTTTTACCTTCTTTTTCATTATTGCTCGAATCGTTCGTATCTGAGATATTTGCCAACTTACAAATATCCAAATACACATCATGAACATGTGTACCAATTACAACTTGATATTGTCCTGCTTTTTTGATTAAAGATAAAACACCATCGATCCCTTCAATTCTTGCATCATCCGCTCTACTTTCATCCTTTAAAGTAAAACGAAGACGCGTCATACAATGTTGTAATGCTACAATATTCTCCTTTCCTCCTACCGATTGAATAATCTCTTTTGCTAGTTTTTCGTATTTCATAAACTCTCCTCCATTCTACGTAAAAAACCACAAACGAGAAGGTTTGGCCAACTTAATGTAACCACCCAACCAATATACTAAAATCATTTCTTACTAATGATTTTTGCAACATGAATAGTTAAATATAATACTTCCTCATCACTCAATACATATGAATAAACTTTCTGAATATAATTTTGCATTTTAGAAACACATAAATATGGCTCTACATATTTTTTTTTCATAATCTCCAATAAATCATTGTCCAATGACTCATTCGAAGAAGCACTCTGATTCTTAAATAATCGCACTGCAAAAAACCGTAGATGCGTAATAAAACGATTATATGCTAATGAATCAAGATCAAATTCCATGTGGAAATAATCTTTCACTATATCTGTTAATGAACGAATAAAATCAGTAATGCCATAGATTTCCTCTACATTCCTATTCATTTCACTACTTATAATATGAAATGCTAAAAAAGCAGCCTCATCATTTTGCATGCGAATACCATATTTTTCTTCTATTAAATCCAATGCATACAATCCCAACTTATATTCTTTAGGATAAAAAGTTTTAACTTCATATAATAAATGATTCTTCAAAATCAATTTATCTTTATATCTTTCGATACTCGTATGAATATGATCCGTTAAAGAAATATAAAGAGAATCATCTATTTTCAATTCCTCTTTAGCCTTCTCTATAACCTTACTAGAAATTTCCATATATTCTAAAGGAATATCCTTCAACATATTCAAATACTTATCTTTAGAATTTTTAATATTTAATACATAAGTTTTTATAACACGATCACCATCAATGTCCTGACCTGTCTTTTTGCCATAAGCAATCCCTTTACCCATGACAATAACTTCTTCTTTTCTATCATTTAAAGTGATAACTGCATTATTATTTAAAATTTTCTTAATTTTCATAATCCACAATCTCCTTAAGCTAAAACAAAATAAAAACCTGTCCAGAAAAATTCTGTAAACAGGTTTAGTGTTGCCAACAAATACTGCAATAACTATCCATAAATTACAAGTCAAGAATATATTTAATCTTCACTTATAGGATAACATATATCAACATTGTTTGCAAACGCTTTCACACTATTGATGACCGCAATAGAAGAAGTAACAAAAAAATAACCCAATTCAATAATGTAAAATTCAACAAACATTTAAAAGCATTTTCTGATTACACTCTAAACCTTTGAAAACACTAATCTTAATTAAAGCAAATACTGGACTATCATGTGAATCACCCTTTGAAACGATAAATTTTATTCTATCGTTTTTCCACTAGTTTGATAAGACACATATTCCATAATTTCATCGATGCATGCATCCAGATTCTTTTCTACATCTTTACTCCAAAAATGCAATGGAATCCATCCCATATTTTTTAGAAGGACATCATTTCGATTGTCCCTAGAAATATTTTCTTCTATCTTCTCAATCCAAAACTTTTTATTATTTTTTAAAGTCACTTTCCGCTTTTCAAAATCTTTACCATGCCAGAATTCACCATCAACAAAAATAGCTATATAATATTTTGTCAGAGCAATATCTGGTGATCCAGGAAGTTTCTTATAATTCAATCTGTATCTAAAACCTTTATGCCACAAAGCTTTTGCTAGTTTTGTTTCTACATCATTTCTTTTTAACTTCACATGAGACATACGTTTTGATATCTCAGGAGTCGTTTCTAATTTTTGATGTTTCATAATCATAAACTATCCCTTTAATCTTTTATATGTATCATTTAATTCAAAAAACACCTCTTCACTCATCTTCAAAGCTTTACTATTTTTCTTCACTTTATTTTTCTGATTTAAATCAATATTAAAATATACTTTGATTGGTGGTATCGTTGAATATTCCATAAATTCTTCGGGAGTGAATTCATAAAATTCATAATCTTCATCTATATCTTTGACAACAACAAATTTAAAGAATTCCTTATTCTTCAATGCACATTCCCATTCTGTAAAAGTAGCTGCTCCAATATATGATTTTTTTCGTTTTGTAGCCTTTATTTCAAAAAAATATTTCTTACCATTTTTATACGCAATAATGTCTACAGGTAAATGTACGATTTGGACATCAACATATCCTTGTTGAATCAAATAATTAACATAAGCTTCTTTTGCTTTTATATCTGATCTATCATTCATATAAAATATCCTCTATTTTCAATTGAGACAACACATATGTGTTATTCAACCAAAAACTTTGTTTAGTCATCCATTCCCCATTTGGTAATTGGTTCGCATCTCGTTGGAGATTTCCTTTTTCAAAACCATTATTTAATTTACACGCAGCTTTTGGTGCATGTGGTCTGATATGGATAATTCTATTATCCTTCTTACTAGGTAAGTCATTCGAAACAACATCACCTTTAACAGTAAAATTGATACCCTCTTTGATTTTCTTTTGTATAGCTTCCCAACCATTTTTTGCTTCACCATACAAATCACTTAACGGCATATTCCATAATTGAGCGCCTTTTAAAACATAATGAGTACCATCAGATTTGTATACTACAAATAAAAACCTAGTTTCTTCAAAATATTCACAGAAATCAGAATACTCAAAATCTTCTGTAGCCAATTTTTTAAAGTCAATAACTGGTAATGACATAGATTCACGAATCTTACCATTTTTCTCTATACGAATAGCCTTGACAACAATATTAGCTTTCACAAATTCATCCGCTTGGTTACTCTTGATTCCTAACATTCTATATGCTAAGTCAATCCATTGAGCCTTATTGTTATTGTATGGTCTGTTAAACATATGACATAATTGTTCATCTGTTTTCCCAGCATTTCTGTTGATCATATTTAAAATCTGGTTTTCAAAAGAATCCATTGCCGTTAAACCATTACTCTTTATTATAGATTCACAAGGAACTCTATCTTTTAATACGTATTCATGAAGTATATAATCCATATACTGTCTTTTGAAACAAAAATTTCTTTTTCGAGCTGGTGTATGGTCCCCGTAATACTGTGGAACTGTACTTTTTTCTGCATTTGCACCTTTTGTACTTGCACCTAAATATAGTGTATCACTTTCACTTATTTCGTGTGCTTTACCATTTTTAATCTTTTCTATAATATTTAAATAATCTTGTATTATAATACTTAAATCATCTTGTGGAGGGGTAAATAAATTAACATATTTTATCTCATAATCCATTCTATTTTTTGATTTATCCCTCAAGTAATGAACCAATAATATCAGTTTGATTTTTGCCCATACATGACTTTTATAAAAATCATCTTCTACAGGTTCTTTATAAGAAATATTTGTAATAGAAAGTCTCTCTCCTGCTGAATAATCACCATTCTTCTTTTGATCAATACATGTTTGTTTCAATTCAACACCAGTCTTTGAAAAATCTGCATCCTGCACACCATTCGGCATATATCCAAAATAATATCTTTCAAGAAAATTGCCTAATTGTCCTTTTGCATTCTCTCCAGGTGTTTTATATTCAACTGTATCTTCCTTTATTTTAAAAGATTGCGGTTCCATAGGGTTCGTGTAGAATTTCTTTAAAGAATGATTATATTCATCACTAATTTCATTGAATGTCATTCCTTCTAGTCTTTTTGCATATTCAAAAATACTATCTATACTTCTATCATCATAATCAAATAACATGGCTTTACCTCGTTTCATAACTTATAATCAAATTGAATTTATGTTATAATTTAATCTTGATCAATTCGTCTAAATTTGTTATTATTATTAATGTTATTGTTAACTTTATTATAGCACCAATAACGCAAAGGAGGACCGGCATGAAAAAAACTGTAATTGAATTGTTCGCAGGCGTAGGAGGTTTTCGCGTTGGATTGAATAATATTAAAGGATTTAACGAACAAGGAAAAGCTATCGAAAATCGTGATTGGGATTTTGTATGGGCAAACCAATGGGAACCTAGCACAAAAATCCAACATGCTTATGATTGCTACACAACTAGATTTGGTGATGAATGTAGTAACGAAGATATTTCCAAAGTAGATGCCAAAACAATTCCTGATCACAGTTTACTTTGTGGTGGATTCCCGTGCCAAGACTACTCCGTTGCACGTTCTTTATCTAACGAAAAAGGTATCGAAGGTAAGAAAGGTGTTTTATTTTGGGATATCGCGCGTATTTTAAAAGAAAAAAACACTCCATTTTTCTTATTAGAAAATGTTGATCGTTTATTGAAATCTCCCTCTAAACAACGTGGTAGAGATTTTGGTATCATGTTGCGTACGCTAAGTGATTTAGGTTATAATGTTGAATGGCGTGTCATTAATGCAGCTGATTATGGTGCAGCACAAAGAAGAAGAAGAATTTTTCTTTTTGGATGGAAGCGAACACTTAAATATAATAAAAAAATCAAATTTAGAGAAGCTAAACGATATATATATGAAACAGGTTTGTTTGCACAATGCTTCCCCGTTGAACTTCCAGCAAACATTTGTGATAATTCAAACGAAATTGATTTACTACAATATAAAGATACAGTTGAAATGACAAGCGAATTCAAGGCAAATTTTGAAAACACCGGTGTTATGATCGATGGCACTGTTTTAACAGAAAAAACTAAACCAATCCAAGAAACTCCAATCACTCTTGGTGAAATCAGAGAGACAAGAACTGGATTAGATTCTTATATTTTAACAGGTGATAAAAAGGAAAAATTCACCTACTTAAGAGGAGCAAAAAAGATTGCTCGTACAAAGCCCAATGGAGAACCATACTTCTATTCAGAAGGTTCAATGTCACCATATGATTCACTAGATTTACCAGGAAGAACTATGCTAACTAGTGAAAGTTCAGTAAACAGGTCAACGCATATTATTCCTGATATGGAAACTGGAGAATTACGTATATTAACACCAATCGAAGCAGAAAGACTTCAAGGCTTCCCTGACAATTGGACAAATACTGGTATGCCAGAAAAACGTCGTTATTTTATGATGGGGAATGCTTTGGTTACAAATGTTATCAATCGTATAGAACCTAAATTACATGAAATAATCAATAACGAATAATGCAAAAAGGAACGAAAAATCAAACTCTCGTTCCTTTTCTTTAATTATTTAAGTCAAAATATTTATTTAAATGTTTATTTATCAATTCTTTTATTTCATCTCTAGAAAGAGTATCCAATAAAGAAACCGCACCAATACAATTCAAATATTTATTAGCTTCTACATAATGATATCTACCAATTTTTTCACCTTTGCATTTTCTTTCTAGCAAACAATCTGTGATACCTAAGGCAACATTTTTATTGGCAATAAAATTATTAGACGAAATTAACAAAATATTAGATGCATATGCACTGTCGCAAATCAAATCTACAGCTTTATAATGATTTGTACTATCTTTATCATAAAATAAATAGCCCGTCCACCATAAACGTGATAAGCAATTCATAAAACAAGATCGTTTAGTACCACGCATAAAGAAGAAAGAATTTAAAACATCCTTTTCATCTAATGAATTCAATTCTTTTTTGCGTCTATATTTGACAAAGTTCCAAAATTGACTAAATAACACTCCTGCCCATAATCTTTCATCTAATGCATTTGCAGGCTTTAAATCTTTTAACGCCTCATAAACTATCTTTACATTTCTTGTATCCGATACATTGAAATCCAGATTATAATCCATTTCAAAATCATTACATTCAATTTTCGATTCACATAACCAATGATTTTCCTCAAATACCTTCATGAACCATTCATTTGTATCATCTGTAAAATGAGATTTATATTTTGAAAAATTCATTTTGATATCATCGATACCTTCTTGTTTTAAATACATTAATTTCATATCATTACAACCTCTCACTTACTTCTTCCAATTCTTTAAAGCATCTTAGAATTGGATTTCCAAAAATCAATTGGCATTTATTCAACAAAGAATCATCTACTACTGTAATATCATCCAAATATACTTTATTATCCTCTAAAATCTTATTAATAACTTTGAACCAATGTCTTGAACTGAATTCCTCATCATTTCTAAATTCATGCATACGCTGAATAATTATTAATAATGCAGGAAGCAACACGACACTGAAACAAGTTGTTTTAAAAGTTGTTTTCCCCAATCGTGCATACAAGCCAAATATTTCCTCATCCAATCCAACAATAATCTTATCATCACCATCTGTATTTACGCTGATTGCTCCTTTCTTCTTATCAGTTACTTTAACTATATTGATAATTGAAGGTAATGACTCCAAATCTTTATCATCTTTCTCTACATCAAAATCTTTAGCTGTACCAATTGCTATAATTTGATGTGCCTTCAAATTAAATGTTTCACCTTCATAATCAGGATTAAATTTTATTGAATAATAATTATCAACATCCTTTTTCAGCACAATAAAAGTACGAATTTCAATCACCTTTGACAAAGTATTACAATCCATTCTAAATTGCATTTCTTTTTCTGCAGAAGTGACAACCGTTCTATAACAAGTAGAGGGACATTCTATATGAGCAACAAATTCAGCAGATCCATCCACTATCAATTTTTCAATATCTTCATTTTGTAAATGAAACTTCAATTCACCATAAACTTCTGTAAACTGAGTCATAACATCATAATCAACAGTGAAAGAGGAATCCACATAATCATCCCCGTAATTATCCAGAATTGGATAAGGTGATAATCTATTTTTTATCCTCATAATAATCTACCCCCATCATACAATACTCATCAAAATCAATTTTGATTTCCAAATTTAATCTTTGCCCCTTCTTCAATCCACTTAAGTACACCTCATTATCTTTAGTTCTTTCTACTGATAAATTTTCACAGTTTGAAATAACTTTTGCACTAACAATAGGTAAATCAAAATCATTCTGTTCGCCAGAAATATCAAAAGATAATTTTGCCTTTTCAGCATCTTCAGGAACAATCATAGTAACTCTATATATTCCCTTTTGTGCATCTTTGCAAGTTAATCTCTTCTTTGTAGGAACCATTTGAAAACCAGTTGTTTCACCTACTCCATCTCCTGCAAAACCTTTTCCTTGTCCTACACCAGCATGGTCTGTATGACCACCATATCCCTTACCAGGATTCTGTCCCGTTCCACCAAAGCCTTCAACTTCTGAATCAACATCAGATACAATTGTCTTTTTTGATTTGCTAACAGTTGGTTCCACAGTCTTTTCATTTAAGCCTTTAATTTTAGTGCTAAATGTATCTTCTTGATTCTTTTTTACTTGTTCTAAAGAAATGTCATCCGGTAAAAAATCATTAGCTCCAATCGCATCCATAGAATTAACATTAACACTACCAAAGAGTTCCTTAACAATTTCTCTTAAATATTTATATAATCCATTCAATATCTTTTTATATCTATCCTCCTCACCTCTACAACGACCAGGTTGCCAATCATCATGAGAAGGTACCTCCATTTTTTTGAACGTCTCATTCATGTGTTCGCCTTTAATGACAAGAACCCCAGTAAAGTTAATACTTCCGCTTATGTTCTTCTTTTCAAAAATTTTCATACCCGCTTTTCGAGTAATCAATATTTTACGATTCAAGTTCTCACCTTCACGTAAATACAAAGTGCATTCTCCATCCTCAAAGCCATATTTTTTACCATACTTTGAAGCATCCAACTTAATTCTGTGAATATTTGGATTAGGTGAAGTCAACAAATTATAATATTCAATCAAATCTTTAATTTCTGCACTTTCATACTGATTCAAATCATTAATATATTTCTTAATAGTATGTCTATCTATCGTATCCCCCTGAACATTAACAATAAGTTTGCCACGAACTATAGAAACTAAGAATTCTAATAAAACTGCATGAATATAATTTTGTTTAAAATCCTTAGTCAAATGTGCACCCATTACATAGATATCCGCACCAGAACTATTCCTATGATAAGAAGTATCAAAATTCGCCATTTCATGCATCGCAGTAAAGTCTTCATCTTCTGAATAATAACCAGTTCCAGTGGTATAGCCACCAATTTCCTTATCTTTAAAAGAAATCAATTTAGCCACACCAAAATTAGATTCAAGGCCATCTTTATCTAATGACGAATAAAACAAGGTACGTAAATCTGAACAAGCAAATGCAGCCGATTTACCAATCCCAAAACTTCCACCAGAACTATTATCTTTATTAGATGAACCGCTTTCCTTTACCAACCGACTCCATACAGTTCCTTTTTTACAAGTATCACTTCCAATTAATCCAGTTGTATTATAATCACTAATTCGTAATATTCTTAATCTATCCCTTTCCAAAAAATCGCTAGCATACTTAAAAAATCTATAAGCGTCCGGTTCATTTTTACTACTTATCCGACATTTTTTTATTGCCTCTTTAAAATTCACAATATCTGGAAAAGCATCCTGATCAATAAAGAAAGCTTGAAACTCAACCTTTACAGGTTCATTATTTGGTAATGCAGCATCCAATGAGTTCTGTATAACTTCTCTAATCAAAGAACGATGAATATCTGCAGAGAATGTTTCAATACCTGCATCATTGATACCAACAATAGTCGAATTTTGATTCGACACAAATCTCCATTTTTTCATATTTTACTCCTATAGTTCAATTATTTAACTTTTCAACCCTTCTAGTGATAATAATATATAATCAACAATTATTCTTGTATACCCTTCTCCATTCCTCATTAGTCATTCTCTGTATTTTACTTATAATACATACCATAAATTGCTTTAATATTTTCAATATATCATTTATTTAAGATTAAGCAACAAATATAACCACATATTGTATAAATACTATTATTTTAACTAATTTCCACAATTTATTCTTATTCAATCTTTATAGCCTCAATCAAAATGATACAATACTAATATAAATTGAAAGAGGTAGACATTATGGCTAAAAGAAATTGGACTGAAGATGAAACAACTCTTGCACTTGAACTGTATTTTAGAATCCCTTTCGGATCAATAGGTTCAAATAATAAAGAAGTCATAAAACTAGCAGAATTATTAAAACGTACTCCTAGTTCTGTTTGCATGAAACTAATGAATTTAGCAGCGTGTGATCCCAAACAGCAAGAAAGAGGTGTTCGTGGATTAAAAAACGGAAGCAAACTTGAACCTATTATTTTCAATAGATACGCAAATGACTTAGCTTCATTGGTTTATGACGCATTAAAAATCAAGACTAAATTAACTGAATATGATGTCGGTCAAGCAATTTCAACAAGCGAAATTCAATCAGTCTTTGGTGTCGATGATTTAAATAAAATTCCTGAAGGAAAATATAAAGAATCATTTATCAAAACTCGAATCGGTCAAAGCTACTTTAGAAGTGCTGTACTAGCCGCATATAATAATCATTGTTGTATCACAGGTTTAAACAACGAAAAATTATTGATTGCTAGCCATATAAAACCCTGGAATGTCAGTGATGATAAAACAGAAAAAACAAATCCAAAAAACGGACTATGTTTAAATCCCCTACATGATAAAGCATTCGATAAAGGCTTAATCACTATTAATATGGATTATAAAATCGTTGTTTCTGACACATTAAAAAATTCACAAATGGACATAAAAACTTTAGATTGGTTTATGAGTTATGAAGATAAGGAAATCCAGCTTCCAGATAAAGCCATTCCAGATAAACAATTTATAAAGTACCATAATAAGCATATATATGTAGAAAATTTGTAATCAAAAAAAAGGATTCTCATTATGGAATTATTAAACTCAAAATCAATATTAGATTGTACTGAACAAGAAAAAGAACAACACAATCATAATCTTCACAAATATGATGATTATGATTGTGCTGTCATCTATAAATATTTTGATGAAGTAAACAAAGAAAAAGAACCAGTCATCAAACAATGCAAGCTATATGATTGTTTAGACATGGTTCAATATGCAGATATAAAAAATGGTGTAGACTTTGCTATTGTAGAAGGATTCTTAACGTTTATCTGTTATGGATCTGAATATGAATACAACAATCAAATACATCTAGTTACTACTGGCATTCAAATTAGGCCATATGATGACAATAGAAAATTTATATATCTAAACTTTAACCAATGTCATTGATAATGTGCTTTAAGTATAAATATAGAAGGCTTTAAATCAAGTTTGATCTGAAGCCTTCTTTTATACTATCAACTTTTATCTCGTTATTGCTAGATACGCATAAAATAATACAATAGCTGCAACAACTGCTATCAATACCGTTACAAGAGTTTTCTTCATACAAATTCTTTATCCTTTCACATCTTCAAATACAATATCATAATCATTTGAATCATAGATATTATAAATAAAATTATTTAATACTTTTTTAGCATTCGACTTTGCTTTATCTAACAAGCCATTTTCAACAGCAATATTCTCAGCTTTATCTCCCATTTTAGCTCTTAGCTCTGCTTTATTTTCTTCTGATAAATTATTAAAAATACTCTCTTTTTCGTAATAAACCTTTTCTTTATCTGACAACATACCACTGGTTAAAATCTTTGCATCCGGTAACTGTATTGTAATAACGCCTTTTTTACTGTCTGTCTTTGGTTCTACAGTTGGTTTAATTTTTTCAAAATCATAACCTGCTGTAATTTGAAAATCATGAGAGAAAACACATACTGAATTAGTAAGTGGTACTTTAGGCGCATCCTTAGCATCATACAGTTTACGATCTTCATCCATAGCTTCCACAACTGTAACATAAGCTTCTTGAGTTGATAATGTTCCAATATCTTTCAAGCTCAATTGTGTAACCACCTCTTTATGTTCAGGCTCAGCTTCCGAGTTTGAAATCTTACCTATAAAAAAGAACAATCCACCAACAATCACTGCAACCACTATCAAACTAATAATATTAGGATGAATGATTTTGTTCACAATCATTTTTAGTACTTTTTTCCCTGACTTCTTTTTTGGTTCATTTGTGTAATCTTCCATAAATACATTCCTACCCTTTTCTCTTTAAATGAATCGTCACAGCCAAATCAGATATTGCATCCAAAAGTTTTAACCCAACATATCTAAATTTTTTAACTCTTCAAAATATCTAATTAGTATCTGTAAACATCTGATTCCATTATATCCAAACAAAGAACTAAAAGCCATAACTATTATAATCTAAAGAATCATTCATCAATAACGGGCCAAAAATGGCCAGTTTTAAATAAATATTCAAACAAGCCACTGCAATTATAAGGCACCATATCATAAAAGCACACATCCTTGTTAGCATCTACAATAACCATGTGACTCTTCGATTTGAATATGAAATATAAATCACATTGTGTTTGAGTAATTCGATATTCTCTCATTACATTAAAAGGGACATTGAGTTTATTTATAATCTCTTTTGCAGTATCTTCATCCGTTTGACATCCATCAAAATAATACTCAAAAGGTAACAAAACCATTATATTCTTATTAGTTGCTAATAATTTTTTTATAACATTAACTGCTTTCAATAATTTGTCATCATCAATTTTATATCCATAAGTTAATATTGAAGGCCATTTAATAAATACATTCATCATATTATAAAAGCCCATTTCTTGTTTATTTTTAGGAGCTAACGAATAAGCTATATTCCCTTCTTGAGTCTTAAAAATACGAATACCAGTAGCTGTACGAGCATGCATTTGTTCTGGTTCACATAAGATTTTAAAATCAATATCATAAAATCCATTAGATGCGTCTGCCTCTGAATTACTTTGCTCTTCTTGATGATAAAAAGAAGCCCCTTCTTTTTCATCAACCATCTTAGAATTATTTATAAAATCTACCATAAATTTTTCATAATTATACTTATCAACCCCATTGATATAATTATTTCTCAAGACCGCTACAGGAATTTCTTTTCCTATCAAAACCTTATTCATTTTCATCACCAATACCATTATAAAATTATTACATTGAAAAAGGTACTAACCTTTACCCACAACGAAAAGAACGGAAAAAACATTATTAGATTTATTCCGTTCACTGCTCTTTTTCAGATATTTCCACCCATAATTCTTTACTCTTATTATATCAACTTAATCAATTGCTTATTTGCTCTTTCTGTGTAAGCAATACTTTTCTTTAAAGCCTTAATATTTTGCTTACACTCATCATTTGGATTTTCTAAACCTTCCAATACTTTTAAGCGAAGTTTATATTCATTCAAATCACTCTCTAATTTTTGTTGTAAAGCCACTACTTCATCTTCCATATCCAGTTGCTTTAATAATACGCAATCACACTTAGCTAGTAATTTAGCATAATCATTCTGCACAAATTTAGGTGCCATCATCAAAGATAATGCAGTTCCAGAAGTACCTAATCCTAATACAGCACCTCCACCAGCTATCAATACAGCTCCTCCAGCCATGCCAAAACCACCAGCTGCAAGTGATCCTCCTCCAGCAGCAGCTAATGATGCACTGACTAGTGCTGCACCATGCAATGTAGGGAATGCTCCGCCAAATATGGCAACCGCTATTTGTGGTGCAAACACAAATGCCAATCCACCCGTTGCAACAGCTACCGCAATGGCACCACCCGCAACGCCAACAGCTTTTAAAGTATTATTTTCTAAATAATTATAGTAATCCTTATAACTCTTTTGAATCTTCTGAATCTCTTTATATGAAATATAATTCTGTGAACGACAGAATACTTCCTCTACATATTTAGTATAAGAAAGCTTTGGCTTCTTATCCTTCTCCTCAAGCTTGAAATAAGGTTTGAACATACTCAACTCTACCGCAATATTATAAAGCCACAATAAATTATCTTGACTAGTCGCATACGTATTTATTGCTGCATACGTCTTTACTGGATCCTTCTCAAACACCTTATTTTGCTGCAAAGATTGTTCTGTTACCTCAATCCACTTCTTTTTCCACTCATTCTTTAATTGTTGTTCCTTATTCTCTTTTGTTCTTTGAATATCCTCATCAATCATTTGAAGTTCCAAAGAATATAGAATTCGCGTTTCAATTTTATTCATTGTAAAACAACGCTCTAAATTCTCTAAAGGAATATCTTTATGCTTTTTGATTTCAACTACTTTTGATTTGTGAACCAATTGATCAATATCTTCCTTTATATAATCCGCATCCACTCTAACAATACTTACCAATCGAACCACATTTGGAATATTGATATTTACTGCAAACACACAACACTTCTGTAAAAAACCATCCTTCGCTTTAATCGCTTTACCACCTGCAACACCCGCATTAAGTGCTACAAATACACTTGTTGAAATAGTATCCATTTGAGCAAGAACTCTATTATTATTTAATTTATCAAAATCAATAACCTTTAATCCCTCTAACGATTCAACGTGATGCTCATTTACCTGATCAATAAAATTACGTATATGCGCATAGCTATGCACAAAAATAATATTTGCCTTTACAGGAATCGTTTGAAGCACACAGTCAGCGACACCACTCAATTTTTTTTCATGCATAACCCTTGTTTGAAACCATTCTTTTAATTGTTCCTTATCAAACTTATTATCCTTAAAAGCAACCTTCTTAATATCCTTAACTATCTTTTCAATTTGAACAAATTCCTTTTTACACTTTCCACTCTTCTTATACGCATAAGCCTGTTCAACAAACCAATCAACGATAGCCATCTGTGCTTTTTTTACAATATCATCCGTTTTTAAATCATATTTTACCTTCTTTATGACAAAACCAGACTTTTCATCCAAACCAATACTCAAATTAAAACAATATTCAATTACTTTAATCAATAAACCATTAAAGCTTAATTCACTACAAAAATCCCAAACTAGTTTTTTATACTTATAAGCATCCTGAATCTTGTGTTCCCAATTCTTTATATACTCATCAATCTCTTTATCAATGTTTTTATTATTACAAGAACACTCTTTTAATATTTGTGGTAAAAGCTGAATGATATCAGACTCACTTATTTTATCTTTCTCCAACTTACTTCTAATAAGCAATTGATCCAACGCAAATGCCATAGTACCAGAAGAAACAGCAACCAACACATCTACTTTATCCACCTTTTTTACTGCAGGTGAAAACTCAACATCAATAATATCCGTATATACATCTTCATCACTATTTAATTTTTTTAATGTCTCACTATCCAATAAAATAGATTCAACAAATACTTTATAATCTTCGCCATACTCTGTTAAACAGCCATTGTTCACTAATTGTAATTCATACATACCCAATACCTCATTCTTTATATCTATAAAACACTTTTCCTGTATAAAAAGCAACCACAATCCATTAAAAAAGCCGTTGCTTTTACACAACGGTCAAATCTATTTAAAATAAGAGATTTTAAAGCCTTCTTCCAAATACTCTACATCAAGATCAGGAAGTTTATCATTAAAATAATTAACCATGTTTTTTAAACCACCAATCTCACAACCCGCATGATTTACTACAATCATTGGCAAATCATTATCAATCGCATATTGAGCATCCTTATAATTTGTGATACCATCATCCGCAACAATTACTACGTCTGGATTGAATTCTAACATTTCAAATATATCTGTTCCAGCACCAGTACCAATAGCTAAACGAGATACTTCTTTATTTACATCTCCAAAGACATAAACACCCTCTTCACGATCATCTTTTAATACATTTGCCACATGTTTTGCTAATTCTGAAACTGTATGTTTAGGAATATTTGCAGATTGATAATATGAATTGATTACTCTATCCTTAAACTCAAAGCCAAGCTTTTTAGCCCATACATCACTCACACCATATTCACGAATAGAATCCCAAACATCATGACAACGATATACACAAATATTTCCCTTACTTAATAAATCTTTTTTATGTTCAATAGACTCTACTAATTTAGTTTCCAAATGCGTACCTGTTGTATAGAAAATATTCTCATGAGAAATAATGAAATTAATTCCCTTTTCTAATGCCTTTTCAATCACCCTATTTGTAGCCACCCAACAAACACCAATCTTCTTTACTTCTTGATTTTCATTTCCAAACAAAATACGATCTCTAGTACAACGATTCCAACGAACCCAAGTACCCTCATTCTTTAAACATTCAATTACATCTTTAATCTTCATGATTTTCAATCCTCTCAATAATTTTTCCAGTTGATGATTCACATCGTCAAAATCATCCGCCATTGTCCCTTTATCAATTAAAGAATAGATACTTTCGTTACTGTGTCAATTGACATCAAATCCTGAAACACCTCGTTTTTATGGTTAATCCACCTCTTATTTGTATCAAAAGTCATTAAATCTAGATTCTTATCAATTTTTATTTCATTGACTTCTATACCATACTTTTCAAATATTTTATATATTTCATCATTCTTAGAAACAATATTAGTCTGAATCAATACATTAGGATGATCAATTTGATTGAAAAAAGGATAATGAAATATCTTTTGAAGAACGACTAGAAATAATGTCGCAAAAACACCAATAAAAATCAATCCAGCACCAATACATGCAGCTATACCAGAAGTAGTCCACATTCCAGCTGCTGTAGTAAGTCCTTGAATCAAATCATCTTTCACAAAGATTACGCCAGCACCAAGAAATCCAATTCCACTAACAATTTGTGCTGCCACTCTAGCTCCATCCGCCGTCGACACATCAAAAAACGCATATTTAGAAATAATCATAAACATTGAAGATCCTAGTGCAATAATCGCATGTGTTCGAATGCCGGCCGATTTATTTCGACTCGTCCTTTCATATCCAATGGCACAACCACATAAAGTAGCCAACACGATACGAAATATCCAATTTAAATATACTTGTTCTGAATACAAAATATCATCTCCAAACTCAACTGTAATACATTTGTTTTTGTTTACTTATTTTCTCTTCAGTCAGAACATACTCCTATCCCAAAAATTTGTCAATTCAAATTGAAAACATCCTAGAATTATAATACCATCCTAAATCAAACAAATTTGTCTCACAATATATAAAACATTATCATCCACTAACACTCTAACTTCTTCACAATCTAGTACTACATCACTACAAGTATAATCCAACAATTTTAGCTTATTTATACACGATCCAACAATTCATAACCCTTATCTGTCATCTACCTTAAGCATAATAAAAGCCGTCACATTATGCAACGGCAAGTCTTCTATGAAACTTATATATATGAATAGCTAATATGAATACCAATCCAATAGATAATACTCTATGAATTACTAGTATTATTGGATATTCAATCATAATCAATCCTAGTATTCCTAAGATAAAGGATACTATGGTTAGTGTAATTATAAGATAATACTTATAATTCAATCTATTTCTATATGTAATGAATCTTAATCCAATTCTCAGAACCGTTATGGTAAGAATATCAAAAGCCCTTATTTACTTAATGATTAATAGAAATTCATCAATCGAAGTGAATTTTTTTAATTCCTCAACAACCTCAATATTTGATATCATTCCATATAATTCTAAAACCATAGATTCAAATTCATTTGTTTTATCTTCTGGAACCGCCATTAAAAAAATCATATCCACCCAATTATTTGACCATTTGATTGGTCTTTTTAATGTCAATATAACTAGACCTATTTTGTTAACTTCTGCAGGCATACCATGAGGTATAGCTATTCCATTTTCTAGCACTGTACTACCTATGCTCTCTCGTTTATATACAGATTTTCGAAATCCTTTTTTAACAACACCATCTTTCTCTAACTTTTTAATCATAAAATCTAGACAGTCTTCTTTTGTATGAAAATCCATTTTGAAAAAAACATTATCTTTATTTATATACCGACTCAATAATGGAATATTAATATTGTTTTGATCAAAAATTCTTCTAATTTTAGACGATGCCAAAAAAACATATTTTGAATACGCATCAAATATTTTTGCACAATCCACGCTATCTAACATCGGACTTACATGAACAACCGGTACAGATGTATCAATCTTTTGCGATGAAGTACTCACAATCAAATCCAAATTATCTAGTTTCTTATTTTTTAAATCCTCATATCCACACGCTTGAATATCATCATATTTTGGAAGTACGTTTTTTAATTGTGAAACAACATATTTTGAAGATACAATCCCATAAGGACATACCACTAATATTTTATGTGAGTTTGATGATTTATTAATTGCCATTTGAAAATAAATAACAATGAAAGATATTTCATCTTCTGTCAAACTAATATTATATTCTGTTTCAATTGTTGATAATACATACCAAGATAAAGTGAATAAATGAAGATATCTAGATTTAACCTCATCCAATAATGGATTTTCAATTTTAATTCCATTCTTTAATCTCAACACCATTGGCGGTATATGTAATAATAATTGATTCGTTAATTCTTCTCTGTTTTTAATGCATATATTTTCTATTTCCTCTAAACTGTTGATAATTCGATCTACAACTTCCTTATAATCACTTTCATTTGTTTTAAAGCTTTTTATACGATACGACGCTAAATACTTAGCTAATACCATTTTATCTTCGCTAGTACATTTTATATTTAATTGTTCCTCAAAGTAATCTGAGATACTCTTTGCAATTGGATAATTTTTCATAAAATCTAAATCATCTAAGAAATAGTATTCATCTTCTTTAATATGAAATCCATTTTCAATTCGAGTAACAAATATGAATAAAGTGATTTTTAAAGCTTGTCTATAATAATCCGCAAAACCATTTAAATCAATAATTTCACTGTTATCAAGCATATCACTGATTACCAAATTTAGTTTTTTATCAAATATTAAATAAGCTTGTTCTTTTTCTTTTTTAAAAATTGTACTTATAAAAGCATTGATAATAGCCAGCTGAATATTTTCTTCTGTACCCGTTAAACTAATTTTTTTATCAAAATCCGTTTCGATATTCACATGATACTTCCTCAAAAATTCTTTTCTTAGAAACTCTAAATCATTAAGTATGGATGACTTGGATACATAATAATGTTCAGCTGTTTTTTGAAGTGACAAAGAATTTCCAAACAACACTAAATCAACAAACAACTGTTTTCTGCGGCTTTCTACATCTAAACCTTTATCATCAGAATCATCGTTACTAAAATTGATAACTGAACGAGCCTTTTTTTTTGCCTCATCTGTTCCAACTAATAAAATGCCACAATTCGTTTTTTTATCAACAATCAGTCCATATTCTGCTAATTCTTGCTGCAATATATTAATATCTATATAAATTGTTTTTGGTGTTACATTAAATTCTTTTGAAATTGTTTTCGCAGTTACATAATTATTCTGTTCTAATAAATAATTAAACACACTTATTTGTCGTGAATTCATAAAATCATTCCTTTAACCGATTCTACCATTACACAATGCATTTTTCAATTTTATAATTCTTTGCTCTGGATTATCATCACCAAATATATATCCACCGGATACAAAAACATTTGCACCTGAAGTGTAGCATGGAATTATTGTTTGATCATTAATATTTCCGTCTACTTCAATATCAAATAAATATTTATTACTATCCTTGATTTGTTTTAGCTCCACTATTTTCTTTAAAGTACTTTTTATAAATTTTTCACCTAACATCCCTGGATTTACTGTCATAACCAAGACTTGATCTATCAAATTAAAAACATCAGTAAGAGTGTTAACTGGAGTGCCTGGATTAATAGCTACACCGGCTTTTTTACCTAATTTCTTAATTTGATTTAAACAATTATATAATTGTTTAGTACTCTCCTGATGAATACTAATAATATCCGCATCTTTATATTCTTCTATATGTAACTCTGGATTATTAATCATTAAATGTACATCTAACACTAAATCTGTTTTCTTTTTTAAATCCGTTACTATCTTTCCACCAAAAGATTGCATTGGAACAAAATTACCATCCATAACATCTATATGCAAATAATTATCTCCTACAGTTTTTGCAATTTTCACATTTTCTTGAATATCATATATATTTGAATTTAACAACGATGGCACTATAATCATAATTTCCTCCATAAAACATGAAGAGATAGACTCAATCTATCCCTTTTTCAATATATCACTTAACAATAGCACTCAAACGATCACCTACATCACCGCTTGGATGATTTTCTAAAAATACTTTTTGTGAGAAAGATGAATTCCTTTCTATATAAATCGCAATCGCATCAAAAACTGAAATTACAGCTAATGTACTAGCGGTTGCCAACATATTATATTCATCGGGTTCCTTTTCAATTTTAATTTTCAAGAACAAATCTGCTGATTTGCCAATTTTAGAATCTCCATTCTCACCTACATACACAATAAAGGCCTCTTTACTTTTAAGATTTTCTAAAAAAGAACACAACTCATTTGTACTTCCACCTTTAGAAATCATAATGACAATGTCATCTTTTTCAATAGCTCCAATTCCACCATGAACAGCATCTGATGGATTTAAGTAAAATATTCTTTGATTAACCACTTGCATAGTATGAACAATTTTTTTTGCAGCCATTGCAGATGTTCCACATCCAGTCACAAAAATATTACCCTTATTGTTTTGGATTTTATTAATCAATGTATTAACCACATCATAATCTAATGATTCCGTTAATTTTTTTAATTCATCGCTTTCCGCTTCAATAACACTTTTAATACTATTTTCAACCATTTTTATTCTCCCATAATGACAATATTACATTTTCTTCTACGTTCCCTTGTTTGGTCAAAATCAACAAAATAGATATAACCCACTTTACCATTTAACAAATTTCCATCTTTGATAATCAACGTTTCACTTGCCCCTAACAACGTAGATCTCAAATGTCCATCCGTATTCAACATTGTCCATTCTTTTGCTGGATAATCCGGATCTGTTTTAGCCATACCATATGCAATATGCTCTGGCCCTGGACTGTGGTATTGACCTTCTGTTCTTTGAACAGGAACAATTTTGTCTAGTGCTTCATTCAAATCCACTTGTAAAAATTCGTCACCATAATAATTCTTGTCATGCATAAACTCTTCAAAGAAGACTGCACAAGTAGTATGAGGACTAGATACAACACAAATTCCATTTTGAACTCCACTGCTAGCTAACGCCTCCATTACATCAGATGTAACATCATGATAGGATGGTCGATTAGCCACAGTATTTAAGTCAATTTCTTTATGAAATACTACCATTCTATTTTCCAAGTCTTTCTTTTACTTGTGCAAAAACTTGTTCAGCTCCAAAACCAGTTAATAGTCCTAATCCCATAATAACTTTATCTTTAATATTTTCTGGTACTTGTGTAGTACTAATTACAATATCATACTTATCTGCAGCAATATCCTTAGCCTGTGCTCCAATAGAAGATTGTTTTACTTCGACTTCACTAGCCAATCCTTCGCTTTTTAACCAACTCTCAACTTTAGTTCTTACAACCGTTGAAGTTGCGTGCCCTGCACCACATATAATCATAATTGTTTTCATTTTATCCACCTCTATTTATTTTTATGCTTGAACCTTATTTTTTTTGTTTACATAGAATAATACAACTAATGCAATAACTGTTAGAATTAATAATCCTGGTACACTTAAAAGATTTGTGATAAATACAATTAATACATTTGGCCATAAACCTGCTGTAACGTATGAAATCATACCACTACCAATTTCAAATCCTGCAATATGATATGCAGTCGTTAGTGCTGGTGCTAAATAAGTAGCTGCATAAAGCATAGTAATTGTATAAATTGAACATCCTAATACACTTCTAAAAACATTTCCTCTAAATCCTGCAACCATTAAGGCTAATCCAAACACTAATGTTGGTAAATCTCCAAATGGTAATACCTTGTTTCCTGGTAGAATAACACCAATCAAAAGAGTAATTGGGATCATTAATAAAGCAGTTGACATAACAGATGAATTTCCAACTACTAAAGCAGCATCCATTCCAATATTAACTTCTCTACCACCCATATATTTTGCCGTAAATTCTTTTGTTGCTTCTGCAACAGGAGTTAGACCTTCCATAAATAATGAAACCATTTTGGGCATAATTTTTAGTACAGCTGCCATTTGTACCCCTAATGTCAACATTGCAGGTACTTCATATCCTGCCAACGCCCCAATGGCAAGTCCAATCACAAATCCAATCACAATTGGATCTCCAACTACTCCAAACTTTTCTTGAATAATTTCTGGATTTACTTCAATTTTATTTAACCCTGGAATTTTATCGAACAACCAATTTAATGGCACTGCTAATACCAATCCTGCATTAGCCATCATGTGAGTACATGTCATTCCAGGAAAGCCATAGAAATCAGTCATAAATGGAGTTGCTAAATCAGCTAAAATAATTTCAATCAAGAATGCTGGAATCATTGAAAGAACACCAATCAAAAAACTATCTGTAATTCCCCATACCATAATTCCAATTAATGCAGGTTGCCATAAATTCCAAACGTCAACATTGAAAGTTTTTGTCAACCCTAAATAAATCAACACAGCATTAAGTGCAAACGCAATTGGAATAATCACAATTCCCATTGTTGTTGAAAATGCAACAGGTCCTGCTGTTCCACTACCTAAATCCATAATACTTAATGACAACCCATATTTTTCAACCATCAATTTAACTGCTGGTCCTAAAGCATCTGTCATCAATCCAGTAACCATACTTAGTCCAATAAATCCGATACCGATTGTTAACCCTGCAACAATTGCTTTGCCTGGTTTCATTCTTAAAATCAAACCTAAAATAATAATAATCGCTGGAATAAATACTGATGAGCCTAAGCTCATAAATATATTCATAAATGTTTCAATCATGTTTTTCTCCTCTATTAAATTAATCCCTTTTCTTTTAAAATACTCTCATACTCTTCTTTCGAAGAGCATTCATACATTCTCTGCATCAATTCTTCGTCTGAAAACAACCCCATTAATTTTGCTAGCGTTTCAGCCTGTTCATGCGGTTGACTCATCGCAATCATAAAAACATGAGTTACTTCTATATCTTCTGACGCGTTTCCCATATTTTTAAACTTAACCGGTGATTTCAATGATACAAACTCAATCTGTGAACGATTCACATATTTTGAATCTGTATGTGGAATTGCTATTCCATATTTATCTGTTGCCAGTCCTGTTGGAAATTCTTTTTCCCTTAACAGAACATGTTCAAAAAAGTCCTCTTTTACAATGCCCCGTCTGTATAATTCATCTGCTGCAATTTTAATTACTTCTTTTGAAGAAGAAGCCTCAACGTTGAACAATGCAACTCTTTCATCAAAAAACATCTATTCCCTCCTCACTCAGATAATTGCGAAAATTAATTTTCATGGATCCAAACAATCTATCTTTTTTTTACATCTAGATATTAACACGATTTATACACGATGATAATTACACCATAGGTTAACAATAATACTAACGTTTTATTCAGGTTAACAATAATGCGAACATTTTATTTTGGTTAACAATGATTCTGAACATCACTAAAAAAAGCCGTCACATTATGCAACGGCAAGTCTTTTGTGAAACCTATATATATGAATAGCTAATAAGATTATTAATACAATCGACACGGTTCTATGAAGAATTAGCATTATTGGATGTTCAACCATAATTAATCCTAGTATTCCTAAAACAAAGGATAATATAGTTAATACAATAATAAGAATATACTTATAATCCAATCTCTTTCTATATAAGAAGACATGAATCAAGGCAAGTATTAAAAATAGTGTAGCAGCTAATTTATGAACTATGATTCCCGTAATTGGAACCATAATAGTCAAAATAAAGCTAATTGCGAGTAAATAATTCAAAACCCTCTTCATACTGTCTTTACTCCAAACGTAAAATAAACCATATGAAAAACCCAAACAATCAATAAAACAATATTACCAACCACAATACCCTTCAATCCCATCATGATAAATCCAATGCTCATCAATAAAGTTACTGAACACATAATACGAATCTTTGCTCGTTTCGTCATACCACTCTTAATATTGTTTTCCCTATATAACTTCGTATTCTTAAACCAACCATCCAATCTCTCACTTGATTTTGCAAAACAAAAAGCTGCAAGCAACACAAAAGGAACCGTTGGAAGAATCGGTAATATTACACCAATAATTCCTAATCCTAATGATATACATCCGATCATGATATATAGAATCTTTTTCATTATACCTCCAAGTTAGATAAAACTAACTCTTATTCCATAAAAGAAGCCACCTCTTCGTTAGAGATGACTAACCGATGATTATTCTACTGAATTTAAGCCTTGTTGTCAACACAATCAGTTTGCACATGCGCTCCTTTATCTGGTTTAATACGCTGCGAGTTGGATGAACGAATATCTTTTGCTTTTTCTATAATAGTGTATATCATCACACTATCAACCAACAGATTTGCATAAACATTCCTTTATCGGTATAATACAGATGCAGAAAGACTACTGGATACAGTAGTTGCTCTGAAATCATTCTAATGCTAAGGCACTAGTCAATTCCTTTGCGATTGGGCGGACTAGTGTCTTTTGCATTTTTCTATAATTATTAACGTAAGTCGTAGTATTTCTACTAGTGCCATTAAACACATGGCAACGTCAATATAAAGATAAATATACATATGACAACCTCCTACAATAAACGGAATCGAGCCGAGAACGCAAGCTAAATTACTTTTAATTTCAGAGGTACCACCCTACTGTACACAGTAGCCAATTCCAATTATAAAACTTCAATGTGAAAACATTATTAAGTCGCATAAATTTCTAAAAAAAAAAATTTTATAATAGGGTAGAGGAGTAATACAAAGATTATTGCCCCTCCCATTGAACCGTACGTACGGGTCTCGTATACGGCTCTACATTTATATCGAAACTATAAAGAATCACAAAATCTCAAGATAGTAAATAAGGGGATTGACCAAACCTGGCCTATCTCCTTTCTTTATGCCTAGAACAGTAGGAGAAAGAAGAAAATTCACAATATTCCCAGTACTTCTCCTATACCATCCAAGTCTAGAGTTAGCACATTTAAATATCTCATCATGTGTGAATTTATATCTACATGCTATATTTAGTTTCATAAGATTCTTGTATATAGTCCTTGGTCTTTTCCATTGTTTAATGATAATACATCTCACTTTATGGCGTAACCATTGACCAAATTCTTCCAAGAACACTTTGATACTTGAAATTTTAAAGTATTGTATCCAACCTCTAATCATTTGATTCAATTTCTCAAATGTAACTGATAGTGGTCTTGAAGCCGCGTGTTTTCTTTCCAAATATTTTTGGATATTTGAGTAAAGACGCTTCTTCCTATCTTTAGTAGGAGTACATTTCCATACTGTTTTAGCTTTGTAAAATGTAAAACCTAAGAATTGACCTTTAGTTGGTCTAACTACTTTAGTCTTTTTTGCACTAACCTTCAGGAATAGTTTTCTTTCTAGCCACGATGTCACTGATTTCATTACACGATTTGCACTCATTTCACTTTTAACGAAAATGATACAGTCGTCGGCATACCTAGCGAAGCGAAGATTTCTAGATTCTAGCTCCTTATCAAACTTGTCTAGATAGATGTTTGAAAGAAT
>JABLTS010073360.1_pt1 | contig 29710 bp, 32 predicted proteins | sample 7160081 | NCBI WGS metagenome assembly JABLTS01 (sample SAMN14651231, study PRJNA627086) | human gut metagenome | isolation source: feces | host: Homo sapiens | reverse complement strand
TTATACTGTACACAATGAAAAAGGTAAGCCAACAAATTCAGAATTCATAGCTATCATTGCAGACAAGCTAAGATTAAAGAATAAAGTGTCTTAATATATATAAAGACAGTAACGGATTTTAAAATCAGTTACTGTCTTTTTTAGATTTTTCTATTTTCATTTCTTTTTCTAATACAAAAGTCATGATTATTCTTATAATAAATACTGAAGCTAAAATAATTAATTCATCCATATTTTTAATGATAACAGTCTTCAATATTTCTGCTGCTAACTTAAAATCTAAAGTTGTAACCATAACATCTGCAAATTCATATTTAATATCAACATCTCTTTTGAAAAATCTTTTTAAAATATAGTGATAAAAAGCTGTAAAGACTCCAAGAGTTAAAATCAAAATTCCCATAAGCTCAAAAATATGAATAAGAATAGGTAAATATTTGTTAAATAATTCTTCCAAAATGTATACACCTCAAATTGATAATATCTTTAGGTTACCCAAAGCTTAAAAAATAATACGAATATAGTAATAAACTTATAAATAATTATTAGAATAAAACATATGTGTATTAAATATTTTGAAAGAATGTAGGAAAACTAAATATGTACGAAACTATATGTAAAGGAGAAAAGGATGGAAAAAAATAAATTAAGGGAAATACAAAAAGAATTAATAATTTGTGAAAAACCATCAAGCTATTTAGAAGAAATTAAAGATTCGTTAAGAAATACACCTTTGGATGCATTACTTATACTTCAAAATACAGAACAAAACCTTAAATATCATCCAGAGGGAAATGTCTGGAATCATGTTATGCAAGTGATAGATACAGCAGCTAAAGTAAAAGAATTTGCAAATGATAAAGAAAGTTTAATGATGGGTGCATTATTACATGATGTAGGAAAAGGCCCAACAACAAAGAAAAATAAACAAGGAAGATGGATTTCGTATAATCATGATGTAGAAGGAGTAAAATTAGCAGAAAAAATATTAGATTATTATAATTATGAAAATGATGAAAAAAGTAAAATATTAAATTTAATAAAATATCATATGCATCATCTTTATATAATTCAAGATTTACCTTTTGCAAAAACAAAAGAAATGATAAAAGATGTAGATTTAAATGATATGATTTTACTATTTATAAGTGACAGATTAGGAAGAGGGCAATTAGAAGATAATAAAAAAGCAAAAGAAATAGAAGATATAAAAAAAGTTATATCAATTTTAGAAGAAAACTACAATTTGGATTTAAAAAATATAAAGGAAAAAGTGAAAAAAATAGAAAAAATTATATAAAATTTAAGTTACATATATTCACTTATGAATATACTAGAAATTACTATCATATTATTAAGATATAACAATATGGGGGTGGTTTCTTTGGAGATTATAAGTAAATTAAACTTAAATAAAAAAGAAAATAAGTTTTATTATTTTATGGTTTTTATATTCTTTTGCGTAGGTATAGCATTAGGTACATATATAGTCAAATATATGAGTGCAAGAGATGCAACAGATCTTACGAGCTATTTTTCTACATTTACTGAAAGTATAGCAAAAGAAGCAGTGAATAATAAAGTTTTATTATTTAATATACTAAAGAAAAATTTAATGCTTATAACAATAATTATAGCATTGTCCTTTACAGTATTTGGGACGCCAATAATTCTTTTATTGGATTTAGTTAAAGGATTTACATTAGGATATACCTTTAGCTTTTTAATTTCAACCTTCGACGGTAAAGGATTATGGTTAGCGTTAGCTTCAACAATACCACAGAATATTATTTATATTCCTTGCTTTATAGCATTAAGTATAGTTGGAATTGAATTTTCTTCAACAAAACTTAAAGATAAGTTCTTTAATAAAGGTAAAGTAAATACAATAGTAGAGAGAGAACTAATTTTAAAGATTGGGGTATTGGCATGTGTATTCATTATCGGAACTCTAATTGAAGCATATCTTGGTCCAAATATTATTAAGTTTGTAGTTACAAATGTTTATAAAGTTGGTTAATTAATAGATGATTATAAAAGGAAATTCTAAAGCTGTTGTCGAATAATAATAATTAAGGTGGGAATGGGGAGAATTATGAAAGAAATAGTAAATGAATATCGTGAGTCATTACTTGAAAGTCATAAAAGTGATAACACTGTTTATGCTTACGTAACTGATGTGAATTTGTATATCAAGTATCTAAATAGTAAAGATATATATTTAGATGAAACTGACAATGTTACAGTTAAAAATTATATCGACCATTTGTTGGAAGAAGGAAAATCTGAAAGATCAATAAGTAGAATTGTTATTAGCTTAAGAAGCTTTTATAATTATTTAAAAGATCAAAAGATAATAAGAGATATACCGAAGATATATTATAAGAGTACAGATCAATCAAAGAAGCTTCCAGAAATATTAACCGTTGAAGAAGTAGATAAGATTATTAAAGTAGTAGATAAGGATTGTAATAAGGGAATTAGAGACAATGCATTATTAGAACTTATGTATGCTACAGGAATGAAAGTTTCTGAAATAATTAATCTATCTGTTGAAGATGTAAATTTAGATTTACTATATGTTAGATGTCATGATAATAAAAATTATGAAAGACTTATCCCTATTGGAAGAAGCGCAGAAGCGGCTTTAAGGGAATATTTATCTATAAGGGATATAATAGCTTCAGCAGGAGTACACAATTTGTTTGTTAATTTAAATGGTAACCAATTAACAAGACAAGGAGTTTGGAGAATAGTAAAAGAATATTCTCACAAAGCAGGAATAAATAAAGATGTTAATTTAAATACATTTAGACATTCCTTTGCAGTACACCTACTTCAAAATGGAGCAAATGTAAGAGCGGTACAAAAACTTTTAGGAAATCAAGTATTAACTTACATGGACACTTACTATGAGATAATAAATAATGATAAAATAAACTTGGTTTATAAAAACTCCCATCCGAGAGCTTAAGGCTTTTAAAAAGGGGCTTTATATACGAAAGGAGAAAAAATATGAAAAGAGCTATATTAATTGTATTAGACAGTGTAGGAGTTGGAGAATTAGAGGATGCAAAGAGCTATGGTGATGAAGGAAGTCATACTTTAGATCATGTATATAAATCTTGTAATGGTCTTGAAATAAAAGAACTAGAAAAGTTAGGAATAGGTAACATAGAAGGTGTTAATGCTCCTAAGAAATGTGAAAATGCTATAGGTGCTTATGGTAGAAGCAAAGAAGCATCAAAAGGAAAGGATACTGTTACAGGGCACTGGGAAATTAGTGGTGTAATTTTAGAAAAACCTTTAAATACTTACCCACAAGGTTTCTCTAAGGAAATAATAGATGAATTTATAAAGAGAGCAAATATAAAAGGAATATTAGGTAATGTTGTTGCTTCAGGAACTCAAATAATTGAAGATTTGGGAGAAGAACATGTTAAAACTGGATATCCGATTATATATACATCTGCAGATAGTGTATTCCAAATTGCGGCTCATGAAGATATTATTCCAGTTGAGAAATTATATGAAATGTGCCAAATAGCAAGAGATATGCTTGTAAATGAATGGGCAGTAGGAAGAATTATTGCAAGACCTTTTATAGGAGAAGCTCCAAACTTCAAGAGAACTTCTAATAGAAGAGATTATGCATTAGATCCTTTTAATAAGACTATGCTTGAATATTTAAAAGAAGAAAATTTAGAAGTTGCAGCCGTTGGTAAAATTGAAGATATCTACAATGGAAAGGGTATTACTTGTGCAGTTCATACAAAAAGCAATATGGATGGTGTAGATAAAACTTTAGATTATATGGATACTATAAAAGAAGGTCTTATCTTTACAAATCTTGTTGACTTTGACATGTTATATGGACATAGAAATGATCCAAGTGGATACGGAAAAGCTTTAGAAGAGTTCGATAATAGACTACAAGAAATTTATTCAAAAATGACTGATGAGGATATCCTTATAATAACAGCTGACCACGGCTGTGATCCTACAACTAGCAGTACAGATCACTCAAGAGAGCATATACCTGTAATAGTTTATGGAAAACATGTAAAACCAGGAGTTAATATTGGAACAAGAGAAACATTCGCTGATATAGGAAAAACAATATTAGATTTCTTTAATGTTAAGAATGAATTAGTTGGAAAAAGCTTCTTAAATGAAATAATGGAATAGTTGGAGGAATTAAACTTATGAGAATGTATGACCTTATAATGAAAAAGAGAAAAGGCGAAGAATTAACAAAAGAAGAAATAAACTTTTTTGTAGAAGGGTTTACAAATGGAAGTATACCAGACTATCAAGCATCAGCAATGCTTATGGCTATATTTTTCAATAAGATGAATAAGAGAGAAACTGCAGAATTAACTAATGCTATGGTTGAATCTGGAGATAAAATTGATTTAAGTAATATTAATGGAATAAAGGTAGATAAGCATTCTACTGGTGGTGTTGGAGATAAAACATCTATTTGTTTAACTCCTTTAGTTGCATCACTTGGAATACCAGTTGCTAAGATGTCAGGAAGAGGTTTAGGTCATACTGGTGGTACTATAGATAAACTTGAAACATTTAAGGGATTTTCTGTTGAATTAACAGAAGAACAATTCATGGAAAATGTTAATAATATTAATATTGCTATTATGGGGCAAAGTGGAAACTTAGTTCCTGCTGATAAGAAGTTATATGCATTAAGAGATGTTACAGCAACTGTTGATAACATGTCTTTAATAGCATCAAGTATTATGAGTAAGAAAATAGCTTCAGGAGCTGATGCTATAGTTTTAGATGTTAAGGTTGGAGATGGTGCATTTATGAAAACACCAGAAACAGCTAAAGAACTTGCAAGAGAAATGGTTGATATCGGAAATCATCTTGGAAGACAAACTATTGGAGTAATTTCTGATATGGATCAGCCATTAGGATATGCAATAGGAAATAGCTTAGAGGTTATGGAAGCTATTGAATTATTAAAAGGAAATGGCCCTAAAGACCTTTTAGAACTTACATTAACTATAGGCTCAAATATGTTACTTTGTGCTAAAAAAGCGGAAAGCGAAGAAGAAGCTAGAAAAATGTTACAAGAAAATATAGCTAATGGAAAAGGCTTAGAAAAACTTAAAGAATTTATAAAAGCACAAGGTGGAGATATTTCACCAATAGATGATTTTAGTAAATTCCCTAAGGCTAAGTATATAGAAGAAGTTATTGCACCAAGAGATGGTTATATTACTAAGATTAAAGCAGAAGCTTTTGGACTAATTGCCATGGAACTTGGAGCAGGACGTGCAACTAAAGAAAGTGAAATAGATTTAGCTGTAGGACTTGTTTTAAATAAAAAGAGAGGCGATAAAGTTAACAAGGGTGATGTTCTAGCGTACATACACTCAAATAACGAAGGGAATATAGAAAAGGCTAGAGAAAGTATCTTAAATAATATAACTATTGAAGATAAATATGACTTAAATATTCCGCTAATTTATGACATTATAAAATAAAGTTAACAAACTTAATCAGTGACAAGCTTGTCGCTTGTCACTTTCAATGATTAGGGGTGTAGCCTAAGAGGAAAATATGATAAATAGAAAGTAAAATTCTTTTTATCATATTTTTATTTTTTTTGGGCAATAATAAGCTTAAAAGGAGGAGAACAAATGAAGAAAAAATTATTTAAAAAAATCTCTATTATTCTTTTATGTTTATTATGTTTAAATACAGTTATTCCAATGGCGTCTGAAAGAAATGAATGGGAAAATGAATATCCACAGGATATTTATACAGCATGTTTAGAAGAAGGTATGAATGTAGATGCAAAATCTGCAATTCTTATTGAGCCTGTAAGTGGTACAGTACTGTATGAAAAAAATCCAGATGAAAAATTTGCCCCAGCTTCTGTAACTAAAATAATGACAATGTTATTAGCAATGGAAGCTATTGATAGTGGTAAAATTTCATTAGATGATAAGATAACTTGTAGTGAAAATGCTAAGAGTATGGGTGGAAGCACAATGCTTCTAGACACTGGAGAGGTAAGAACTGTTGAAGAAATATTAAAAGGAATAGCAATAGCATCAGGTAATGATGCAGCAGTTGCTATGGCAGAATTCTTAAGTGGTTCTACTGATGAATTTGTTAAATTAATGAATGAACGTGCTCAAGAACTAGGAATGACTAATACAACATTTAAAAATTGTAATGGTTTACCAGTTGAAGGGCATTTAACAACAGCAAGAGATATTTCTATAATGTCATTAGAATTACTAAAGCATCCAACAATATTAAAATATAGCGGTACATATATGGAAACAATATCTGAAGGAAGAAAGAGTCCTATTGAGTTAGTAAATCACAATAAATTAGTTCGTTTCTTTGATGGATGCGATGGTTTAAAAACTGGATTTACTCAAGAAGCTAAGTATTGTATAAGTGCAACAGCTGTAAGAGATGGAGTAAGAATGCTTGCTGTAATTATGGGAGCACCTACATATAAGATTAGAAATAGAGATGCTAGTATGCTTATGAATTATGGTTTCTCAAAATATCAAGGTAAAAAGCTATTTAATAAAGATGATGATGTTGAAACTGTATATTTAGGAAAGAGTGAAGATAGATATTATGTAGCAAAAGCTAAAGATGACTTATCTATAGTATTCTTAAAAGGCAGTGAAGGAGAACCACAAAATAAGATTATATTAAATGAGCCAAAAGATAGTTATACTGAAGGTGAGATAGTAGGAAAATGTGAAGTATATCTAGATGGTCAAAAGGTTGGAGAAGTAGAGTTATATTGTGATAGAGATGTTGAAAAAGGCGGATTTATTGATAACTTAAAATATAATATGAAAAATCTATTTAAAAAGGGAGTATAAATAGTATATTTAGTGATTGGATAGACAATATGTTGAGTTAGTCACTAAAATAAAATATAAAAGTTATGTTAAGGGATTAATTCATAAAAAAATGGATTAATCCCTTTTTTTATACTACAATGTAAATGTAGGAAGGTGAACTTTAGTGAAGAGAAAATTAATATATGTAATGGTAATAGTGGGTTTATTAACGGGATGTTCAGCAAATAATGATACTGTAACAAATGGTGAGAATAATAATACTATTATTGAAGAAAATATTGAAGAAGAAACTATGGAATATACTGTGTTTAATGCTTTAGGAAAAAGCTATGAATCAAGTAAAAATATATATGAATTAAATGAAGGGGATAAGATATATGATGACATGAATGGTTATCCTCACGTGCAAGGTGAATATAAGGAAATAGATTTTGCAATAGATTTATTAACGGAATATCTACATAAAAACTCAGAAGCATATAATTATATTGTTAGTGATTGGGATAGTAATAGTGAAGACGTTGTATTGATAGCGGATGAAGAAAAAGAAAGAGTTATGGAAAATGCAAACTTTCTAGGGGAACAATTTGGCCTATCAAATGAAGATCCTGTTTATTTTAAGTTAGATAAGGTTATACTACAAAGTAAAAATGAAAATGATAGTATTGTTGAATTAGAATTAAGAGGCTACTTATCTGCAACTGATGGTAATTATAGACCACTTGGAACATTTACTGTTACGGTTTATACAAAAGATGATAAGTTATATGCTTCAATAGTTTAAAGTAATATATAATTAGTTTTTTATAAAGCGAAATATGAAATTAAAAGGAATTAATATTTTTATTTAAGCTAAATAATGGTAAAATATAAATAGTAATATTTTAAATATAGGAGGATTAAAAATGTCAATTTTAAAAAGATTTAGTGATATAATGTCATCAAATATTAATGCGTTATTAGACAAGGCAGAAGATCCTATTAAAATGATAGATCAATTAATGAGAAACTTAAATGATGATTTAAATAAAGTTAAAGCAGAAACAGCTTCAGTAATGGCGGAAGAGACTAGAGCTAAAAGAGAATTAGATGAATGCCAAAGAGATGTAAATAAAATGTTAGAGTATGCAAAAAGGGCTGTAGATGCAGGAAATGATGATGATGCAAGAGCGTTTTTAACAAAGAAGGTATCATTATCTGAAAAGTTAAGTGCACTTAACACAAAGTATGAAGCTGCACATAATAATTCAGTTAAGATGAAAGAAATGTATAATAAATTAACAAGTCAAATTGAAGAGCTTAATGAAAGAAGAAGCACAATTAAAGCTAAAGTTGCAACTGCAAAGATGCAAGAAAGAATTAATAAAATGGGCTCATCTATAAATAATTCAAAATCAAGTTTAGATTCATTTAGCAGAATGGAAGAAAAGGCAAATAGAATGTTAGATGAAGCAAATGCTATGGCAGAATTAAATTCAAAGCCAAGTGATGGAATAGATGATTTAATGAGTAAATATGATAAAACTTCTAATAGTGATGTAGAAGATGAACTAGCAGCTTTAAAGGGAAATAATAATGCTTCTGCAATTGACGATGAGTTAGCAAAACTTAAAGAAGAAAAATAATATATAGAATATTTTAATGGCATGGATAATATAGGAGGCAAATAGTATGGGGTTGTTTAGTAATCAACTGTTAGACGTAATAGAATGGAATGAAACGAGAAATGATGTTTTGTTCTGGAAATGGAAAAATAGCGAAATTAAAAAGAATAGTAGATTAATAATAAGACCAGGTCAAGATGCTATATTTATGCATAATGGCAAAGTTGAAGGTGTATTTACTGAAGAAGGTAATTATGAAATAGAAACAGAAATAATACCTTTATTGTCAACTTTAAAAGGGTTTAAATTTGGATTTAAGTCTGGACTTAAAGCAGAAGTACTATTTATAAATACAAAAGAATTTCAAGTTAAATGGGGTACTAAGAGCCCAGTAAATATTCCAGCACCAGGAATGCCAGGTGGAATGCCTATAAGAGCTTTTGGATCATTTAATGTTAAGATAGATGATCATATGACATTAATAGATAAGATTGCAGGTATTAAAAGTCAATTTACTGTTGATGATGTAAAAATGAGAGCTTTAGCTGTTGTAGATCAGCTTTTAATGAAATGGATAGTTAGAGAAGGAAAGGATATGTTTAATTTACAAGCAAATTCCTTTGATATAGCAAATGGTATAAAGACTGATTTAGATATGGAAATGATTAAAATAGGTCTTACTATAACATCATTTAATATAGAAAACTTCAGTTATCCTGAGTCAGTTCAAAAAATGATAGATAAAAATGCAGCTTATGGAATGGTAGGTAATATAGGTCATTACCAAAATGTTTCTATGGTAGAGGCTATGGAGAAAAATCCTAATAACTCAATGGCTAATATGGCTCAAGCAGGAATGGGTATGCAAATGGGAATGAATATGATGAATGAAATGAAGAAAAACATGGAAAATAGTTCATCATCTAATTCATCACATAATGCTGGCGGAAATAATTCTAGTACAACTTGTAAGAGTTGTGGAGAACCTTTAAGTGCAAATGCTAAATTCTGCCCTAATTGTGGAACGAAAAATGTTCAAGAAGAAGTTACTAAAACAAAGAAGAAGTTTTGTAGCGAGTGTGGGGCACAAGTAGCAGAAGGTGCTAAGTTCTGTGGAGAGTGTGGCTGTAAAGTAAATTAAAAAGAATTATAATTTTGAAATAGGAAATACCTAAACTTAAGAAAAACATTTAAGGAGTACATTATGATTATCGATAAAGAGTTTTATAACAGAAGTGCAATAGATGTTGCTAATGATTTACTTGGAAAGGTATTAGTTAGAGAAGTTGATGGTAGAATCTTAAAAGGAAAAATAGTTGAAACAGAAAGCTATATAGGAGCTATAGATAAAGCTTGTCATGCTTATAATGGTAGAAGAACAAAAAGAACTGAAGTATTATATAGTGATTGCGGAGTAGCTTATGTTTACTTTATATATGGCTTATACCACTGTTTTAATGTTGTTACTAATGAAAAAGATGTGGCAGAAGCAGTTTTAATAAGAGCAATTGAACCTTTAAATGAATTTGATTATATTTCACAAGTTAGATATAAAAAACAATTTAAAGAATTAAGTAAAACTCAAATTAAAAACTTAACTAATGGTCCATCTAAATTATGTTTAGCTTATTTAATAGATAAAGATTTAAATGGGGATAAACTATATGAACAAGGGAAAATCTATCTTGAAGAATCTGAGGAAAATGATTTTGAAATAGTTAAAACAAAAAGAATTGGAATAGACTATGCAGAAGAGGCTAAAGATTTTTTATGGAGATTTTATATAAAAGATAATGATTTTGTATCAAAAAAATAACAAATGTAATTTCTGAATCTTCAAGGTGCAGAAAAGTAAAAGGGAGAGATAAAGATGAGAGTAGCATTAATTGCACATGATAAGAAAAAAGAGGAAATGGTTAATTTCGCAAAAATAAATGAGGAAAGATTATCTCATTTAGAACTTTATGCAACAGGAACAACTGGTTTAAGAATTATGGAAAATACAAATTTAGAAGTGCATAGATTAAAGAGTGGACCTCTTGGTGGAGATCAACAAATCGGAGCTTTAGTTTCTGAACAAAAGCTTGATTTAGTAATATTCTTAAGAGATCCTTTAACATCACAACCACATGAACCAGATATAAATGCATTACTAAGACTTTGTGATGTTTATGAAATACCTCTTGCGACAAATGTTTCAACAGCCCAATTAGTATTAGATGCATTGCATAAATAAAAATTTAATAAAGAAATTACTAAATCGTATAGGTATAGTTTTTGATGTATAAAAAATAGAGTTGCATAATGGCAACTCTATTTTTTTATTTGTGTATAACGTTCATATAAAATGATACATCTACAATATTATTATATACAAAAAATAAAAAAATATATGATAAACATTATTGAAAGTAAAATAAGCATAAAAGTAAGAAAGTTTTCATAGAATTTTTTGAGAACAATAATATAGGGAAAGTTTAGAATGAGTGTTAAAGTAGAATTATTTTCAGGGTTTCTTGGAGCAGGAAAAACACAATTAATAAAGAAGCTAATAGAAGAAGGCTATTATAATGAAAATATAGCTATTATTGAAAATGAATTTGGTGAAGTAAGTATTGATGGAACAATATTAAAAAGAACAAATACATTAGTAAAAGAAATTAATGCAGGATGTATTTGCTGTCAGGTAACCGGTGATTTTAAGGAATCAATTTTAGATGTTGTTGAAAATTGCAATGTAGGCAGGCTGTTAGTAGAACCTACAGGAGTAGCAAAGCTAAGTGACATAAAAAAAGTATTTGAAGAGAAAGAATTGAAAGATGTTGCTTATGTTGAAAAGGCAATAACAGTTGTTGATGCAGAAAAATTTAATTTATATTTATCTAATTTTAAAAGCTTCTTTGATAACCAAATAAGAAATGCTGATATTGTGATATTAAGTAGAACTCAAAATATAAGTAGTGAAGAGGTTAAGAAATTACATGATGAAATAGGAAAAATAAATAAAAATGCAATCATCGTTAGTAAGGAATGGAAAAATACTAAAGCTGAAGACTTAATACCAAAGAATTTTATTATAAGGAATAAAGGTACAAAAAGTGGAAAAACATCATTAAAGAAAAGCAGTTTTTCTAAAGGAATACTTAAAAAAGAAAATAATGAAGAAGACCAATTTGAAAGCTTTGCACTTAAGGTTAATAGAAAAGTTTCTAAGGAAGAACTTTTAAGTAAATTTAATTTTATTAAAAATAGCTTTGAATTTGGAGAAATAATTAGAGCAAAAGGAATAGTTGACACTAATAATGGTAAGGAACAGTTTGACTATACTTTATCTGAAATAAATATGGAAAAGATAGCTTATAGAGGAGAATCTGTTATTTCCTTTATTGGGACAAACTTAAATAGAGATAAAATAAAAAATTTCTTTCTTTAGGTGGTGGTATTATGAAGGTTGGCATAGAAGTAGTTACTGGATTTTTAGGGGCTGGAAAGTCAGCCTTTATTAATTCATTAATCAATAAAACTAAGGCAGTTGGTGAAAAAATAATAGTCTTAACATGTGAAAGCGGAAATGTAAAAATTAAAGAGTTAGAAGAAAATGATATTACTGTTAAACATATTGATTTTATAGAGGATAACTCAGAGTTAAACGGAGAAATTTATAAGATTGTTAAGGAATATAAGCCACATAGGATAATAATTGAGTATAACGGTACAGAAACTTTAGAACATTTATACAGATGCATTTTTGATAATGAAACAGGAAAACTCATAAAATTAAATACAATGTATTTTGTATGTGACGGAGATAGCTTAGATTTTTATATTAAGAATATGGGAGAACTTTTACTTCCTTTTATTCAAAGTAGTGATGTTTTAGTAATAAATAATTGTTATAAGTTAAGTGAAGAAAAAATAGAGGAAGATATAGATCTTCTTGGTACATTAAATCATAAAGCACAAATTATAAAGTCAAATAATAATGAGGATTTCGAAAAAGCATTAGATGAAAGTAAGTTGCTTGAAAATAATTTTTTAAGAAACATGAGGGTTAAGATAATTGATTATATGAGAAAGTGAGTTAGCAGGTGAGAAAGTGAGTATAAGTAAATTTGAATCTTGGATGTGGAGTTACCTTGGAATTATTGTTGAAGCACTACCTTTTTTACTAATAGGTGCAGTTTTATCAGCAATAATTCAAATTTATGTTTCTGATGATTTTATAAAAAAAATAATACCTAAAAACAGTATTATAGGATATTTTATAGCTGCAATTGCAGGAATATTTTTTCCAGTTTGTGAATGTGCAATTGTTCCTATTGCAAGAAGCTTAATAAAGAAAGGATTACCTGTAGGTGTTGGAATTACATTTATGTTAGCTGTACCTATAGTTAATCCCGTTGTAATTATGTCTACATATTATGCATTTCCAGATAACATAAGTGTTGTTATCTATAGAACTATTGGAGGAGTAGTAGGTGCATTAATAGTTGGTTTATTGACTGGTATAATGTATGACAAAAAGAAGAAAAATGAAGTTGTTAAAGATGATAATGTTGGACTTTATTGTGATTGTTGTACTTATAGTAATAATTATTATATTTCATTGAAAGGTAAGATAAAGAATTTAATATTAAATGCTTCTAATGAATTTTTAAATATAAGTATTTATTTTATTTTTGGTGCATTCCTTTCAAGTATTTTTGTTGTTTTTATGCAAGATAGCTTAATAAATAATATGACCTCAGGAAAAACCATAGGAATTATAATAATGATGTGTTTGGGCTTTTTACTTTCTTTATGCTCAGAAGCAGATGCATTTGTTGCAAAAGGGTTTATGGACAACTTTGGGGTTGCAGGAGTAATTGCCTTTTTAATATTAGGTCCAATGATGGATCTTAAAAATTTAATTTTAGCCTTTGGATTCTTTAAAAAGAAGTTTGTCCTTAAGCTTTTAGCAATGATTTCTGTTGTAGTATTTCTGATTTGTTTAGTTGTAGTTTAATTAATATATGGGGGAGCTATGAAAAAATTCAATGTTGATGAATTAATATGGTTTATTATTTTAATATTAATGGAAGTTTCGATTGTTTTTTTAATAAGAAGTGGAAATATTACTAACTTTGTAGGAGTAGACATGATAAAATACTTTTACTTAAGTATAGTTATTTTAGGTGTGTTTACAATTGCTCAGTTTGGAAGAATATTTACTATTAAAAGAAGGGTTGAAATAACAAATAAATTTATTCCATTAACTTTCACATTATGTATAGGTTTTATTTTGCTTTTTATATTTCCATTATTAAAAACTAATAATATAAATAGTGATTTGGGCCTTAATAAAAACGATGATGCTATAATTATAAATAGCGAAAATTATGAAATTTTAAATGACATAAATGACAATAAAGAAAAGTTCGAAGGAAAAAAGATGATTTTTTTAGGGTATGTAGATAAAAGTGAAGAAAATCCTGATTGCATTATTATTTCAAGAATAGCAGTGAAATGCTGTCAGGCAGATAAAGAAAAAATACAAATAAGAGTAAAAGGTATTGATAATGATTTTGAAGATGGGCAATGGATAAGTATAAGCGGAGAAATTTGCTTTGATGAAAAGTTCTTTATATTAGCTAATGAATATAAGCTTCAAAATGAACCAACGGATATATATTATCATGAGCACCTTTAGGGTTGTTCTTTTATTAGAAAATTGATATTATATAAGTTATGAGACCCTATAAGATTAATAGGGAAGTTTAATAAAAATATAAAGGCGGGATGAATTAATGGAATTGCCAAAGGTTAAAGTGGCAGATTTTGAAGGACCTTTTGATTTATTACTACATCTTATTAAAAAGAATAAGATGAATATATATAATATAGAGATATATAAAGTTACAAATCAATATTTAGAATATCTTAATACTAGAAAAGTAATGGACCTTGAAATTACATCTGAATTTATAGTAGTAGCAGCTACTTTAATAGAGATAAAATCAAAAAATCTTTTACCAAAAGTAAAGGTTGATGAAGAAGAGGAAAGTGAAGAAGATATTGAAAAAAGATTAATGGAACGACTAATTGAATATAAGAAGATAAAGAACGTTTCAGAATTCTTTAAGAATAAATATATAAATGCTGGTGAAGTTTTTAGTAAAAAGCCTGAAATTATTGAAGAAATAAAACCAGAAAAAATCGATAATGATGATATATTTAAAAATCTTACACTTTTAGATTTATATAATATTTATAATAAAATATTAGAAACCTATAGAGAGAAACAAAATAAGGTTAATGTAGTACAAAAGAAGATATATGTAGATAAGTATAAGGTTGAAGATAAGATGGAAGAACTTTTAGAAAGATTTAATTCTAGTGAAGTTATTGAATTCAATAACTTAATGAAAGAAAGTACATGTAAGCTTGAAACTGTAGTAACATTTTTAGCATTATTAGAGCTTATAAAGATAAGAACTATTCAAGTTTTCCAAGATGAGAGTTTTTCAAATATACTTATTAAGAGGAGGAGAGATATTGAGTAACATTGATGTTAAGCAATATGAATTTAATGAACTATCAAGAAAGTCAGATATAAAATCAGCCATAGAATCAATGCTATTTGTAAGTGGTGAACCTTTAGCATTAAGGGAATTAAGCAATAATTTAGAACTTAAAGAAAAGAATGTTGAAGAAATCCTGAGTGAAATGGCAAATGAATATGAAGATAAAAGTAGAGGAATAAGATTAATTAGCATAAATGGAGCATATCAATTAGTAACTAAAAGTGAAAATTCAGATTTTGTTCAAAAGCTATTAAAGAAAAATAAAAAACATTCTCTATCACAAGCTTCTATAGAAAGTTTAGCAATAATTGCATATAAACAGCCAATAACACGTATAGATATAGATGAAATAAGAGGTGTTAAATCTGAATCTGCTATTGCAAGATTAATTGAAAGAGGATTAATTAAAGATATAGGTAGATTAGAAGTTCCAGGAAGACCAATACTTTATGGAACAACAGATGAATTTTTAAGACAATTTGGTTTAAAAACAATAAAGGAATTACCATCATTAGATTTATATAGTGATGAAGAAACCCAAAGTTCAATTGATTTATTAAATAAAGCAATTGAAGATATGGAACCAGAAGTTGATGATTTTGAAAATAATGATAATGAAAATAATATAGAAGAGGAAGTAGCAGAAGAGATGAATGAAGCTGCTATTGATGAAGATAAATAATTTTTATTATATAAATAAAGCTGTATCAAAATTTAATTGTTTTGATACAGCTACTTTTTTATAAGTCTAAATCTTGACTTTCAGTTCCAGCATTTTTATCTTTAAAGAATCCTTTAAATAAGTCTAAAAGTTGAGGAACTGAATCTACAATTCTATCAACAGTATTATCATAATCTACAGGTTGCAATCTTACAGAGCCGTCCTTAACTATTAAAAATGCTACTGGCTTTACAGTGACACCAGCCCCTGAGCCACCACCAAAAGGATAATTTTCATCTCCATCATCTTTAACAGCAACATGGTTACCAAATTCACTTCCACCAGATGCAAAGCCAAAGGTTACTTTAGAAATTGGAACAATCGAAGTTCCATCACTAGTTTCTACTACATCTCCAACTACAGTGTTAACATCTATCATATCACGTAAATTTTCCATAGTACTTCTCATTAAGTTTTCTAATTCATGTTTATCAGCCATAATAATCCCCAAATAAAGGGATTCACCTCCTATTTTTATTAAATGATTTTATAATAATAAAACATATATAAATAATTTTTGCTAAATTAAAGGTAATTATACTGTTTAGTGTGAGTTCAAAAAGTATTTTATCTTTAAAAATAGGCTTAAAATCATTTTTATATCTTTTTACCTTAAATATAATAGAAAAAATATTTAGTAGGATTGGATTAATATTATAAAGTAAACCAAAAGCTATAGCAGTTTTGCTTGAATCTCCTAAGGAATAAGAAATATTACTATCAAACTTTAATGTTGGCTTAAATTTATTATAAGCAAGGTTATGATAAAGTTTTTTAAAAGGTATTTCTTTAAACTTAACTTTTTTATTAGAGGAGTCATTATCATCTTTATGGTCATCAATTGTTTTTTCGATATTCTTACCTTTATCCTCTTTTGGTTTTTTCTTATTAAGAAATTTCTTTATTAAGCCACCATCATTAGATAATAAATTAATATTATAAATTTTTACGTAAAACCTATCCTTAGAGACATAAAAATGAAAGCTCAGGGGTATAGGTATAAACAAAATTAATACTATAACAACAAAAATTATTAAAATATGCATAATTAACCTCTCCTAATCTTCTATTAGTATTGCCACAAAAATTAAATCTAAATCATAAAAATTTAATAAACATGTTTAAAAATTTAATAAATGAAAATACTACATGTGTAAGGAGAAAATAGGAGTGATGGATATGAAAAATTTTAAAATCCTAGGAGTAACTTTAAGTTTAGTACTAATTATTTGTAATTTAATGAATAATTGTGTTTATGCGCAAAGCTTTGATGATGAAGATGAAGTTGAAGATTTAGCTATAATCGATGATATTCAAGATGATGATATAGATGATGTTGATATGGAAAATCTATTAAATAGCATTAGAGTAAATGCAAGATGTGCTATAGCAATGGATAGTAAAACAAAGCAAGTGTTATTTGCACAAAATGCAGACGAAATAGTGCCTATGGCAAGTACAACAAAAATCCTTACAGCCTTGATTGCAATAAGTCAAGGTAATTTAGATAGAGAAGTAACTATAAGTAAAAATGCATCATCTATAAGGGGATCAAAAGTTAAATATACAGCTGGTGAGAAAATAAAATTAATAGAATTATTATATGGACTATTATATAAGTCTGGTAATGATGCAGCAATTGCAATAGCAGAAGATATTGGTGGTAGTGTAGAAGGATTTGCTAATATTATGAATGACTATGCAAGAAGTTTGGGATTAGTTAATTCTCACTTTGAAAGTCCACACGGGTTAGATAGTGCTAAGCATTATACATGTGCTTATGATTTAGCATTATTAACTGCAAAGGCAATGGAAAATGAAACATTTTGCCAAATTTGTGGAACAAAAACTATAACAAGAGATGCATCAGGTTTTACAAGAGATTATAATAATATCAATAAAATTTTGTATAGAATTCCAGAAGCTAATGGAGTAAAAACTGGATATACAGGTCAAGCAGGAAAATGTTTAGTTTCATCAGTTAGACATGAAGGTAGAAACATTATTATCGTAGTTTTAAATTGTAGTGACAGATGGAATGTTACAGAACAAATTTATAAATATGTTTCAGATAATTATTGTTTTAAAGCAAATAATATGAAAGATATTGTAAATTCATCAGAATTTATTAATTTAGGAACAATAGTTGAAGAGTCAGAATTTGATTATGGATTTAAAGGTCAAGGATCTGTTGAGGTAGAAGTGTTTAACACATTATTTGATAAAAATAGTGGAGACATTATAGGAAAAGTAGCATTAAATGATAGTGGAAATGAGTTGTTAAAAAAAGCTCTAATATGCGACACTGATATATCACAAAAAGAATTTGATAGTTTAATACAAAATGAAGGCACTAATAATTAGTGCTTTTTTCTTTTATTGTATATAAATTTGGTATAAAATGAATATGTAGGTATTGTTAATTATTAAATTAAAATAATGTAAATAGAATCGGAGGAGAATATTTTGAGTAAAACTATAGTAAAAGAATTAAAAGTATTATCTAAAACTAAATTTTTAAGCTTATATAATGCTGATTATATAAATAGGGGTGGTAAGGAAAAAACTTGGACAATTGCATCAAGAAAAACTAAAGAGGCATTAGAAGATCAATTCTTTAATGGAAAAGAAGATAAAGTAGATGCTGTTGTTATATTAGCATATCATAAGGATGAAAAGAAATTAGTTGCTATTAAACAGTTTAGAATTCCTTTAAATAACTATGTTTATGAGTTACCAGCAGGATTAATTGATAATGATGATGATATAATACCAACAGTTAAAAGAGAATTAAAAGAGGAAACAGGATTAGACTTAGAAGAGGTAATAGAAAGTAAAGTAGGAAATAAGCTTTATTTATCACCAGGTATGACTGATGAATCAGTTTCATTAGTATATTGTACTTGCTCAGGAGAAATTTCGACAGAAAATTTAGAGGAAGATGAAGATATCGAAACTATATTATTATCTAAAGAAGATGCAATTAAAATATTAAATAGTAATGAAAGATGTGATATTAAATTCTTCATGGCTTTACAGAGTTTTGTAGCAATGGGTGATGAAATTTTTAAATAAATTAAAAAAATAATTAAAATCTCAAAATTTTTTATAAAAAATCAAATTGTTTTATTTACTAAATGTTAGTTTCATGATATATTAGTAGAAACTTAGCATATTGTTCTACAAGATATCTATTTTGGGATATATGGAAATTACAATTTCTGAGTGAACTTATGAAGAAAGACATAAAAACATTGGGGGGAAAACAACATGAAGAAAAACGAATATGGATTATTCACTGCCATAGCAATGATTGTTGGAATTGTTATAGGTTCAGGAATATTCTTTAAGAGTGACAATATTCTTGTTGCTACAGGAGGAAGCGTAGCATTAGGAGTATTAGTATTCTGTATAGCAGCAATTGCTATAATTTTTGGAAGTTTAACTATATCACAATTAGCATCAAGAAGTTCAAAAGAAGGTGGCTTAATAGCATATGCTGAAGAGTATTATAATAAGTCAACATCATGTGCTTTTGGTTGGTTCCAAACATTTTTATATTTTCCAACATTAATAGCAGTAGTTTCTTGGGTGGCTGGAATCTACATTTGCATTTTATTTGGAATAGAAGGAACATTAGAAAAACAAATGTTAATTGGATTAGCAATAATGGTGTTCTTATTTGTAATTAATACTTTATCAGCAAGGTTAGGTGGATTATTCCAAAATGCATCTACAATAATAAAGTTAATACCTTTATTATTAATTGCAGTTGCTGGATTAGTATTTGGAGATACAAGCAGTGTTTCATTTAGTGATATTACTGCAATGAAGTCTACAGGATGGATTGCTGCAATAGCACCAATCGCATTTTCATTTGATGGATGGGTAGTTTCTACATCAATTTCACATGAAATAAAGGATTCAAAAAGAAATTTACCAAAAGCTCTTATAATAGCACCTATATTTATTTTAATAGTATATGTTTTATACTTTGTTGGAATAAGCATGTATATAGGGCCAGAAACTATTATGAGCTTAGGAGATGCTCACGTTGACTTAGCTGCAAACAACTTATTAGGACCATGGGGAGCAAAAATTGTATTAATATTTGTTATAATTTCAATCATGGGTACTATTAATGGATTAACTTTAGGAATGATAAGATTACCACATTCTTTATCAGTAAGAAATATGTTCCCAAAATCAAAGGTTATTAATAAGATAGATGAAAAATTATTAATGCCAGTTAATTCTGCAATAGTAGCATTTATTATAGCTATAGTATGGTATATTGCTCATTACTTAACAACTAAATTTGGATTACTTCCAAATTCAGATATATCTGAAATATCAATTACAATGAGTTACACAATGTACATACTTTTATATGTAAAAGTTATTCAATTAGGTAGACAAGGTAAGATTTCAGGTATTTGGAATACTATAATTAATCCTGTTTTAGCTATAATAGGTTCATTAATTATTTTATTCGGAAGCATGGGTAATCAATTATTCTGGATATATGCGGCATTCTGCTTATTAGTAATGTTATTAGCAGTTTTATTTTGTAAGAAAAACGAAAAAATTATAAACGGTTGTTTAGAATAAATTATTAATAAAAATTTAAAACACACAATTATATGAGTTAACTCTTATAATTGTGTGTTTTTTATAATATTTTACAGTAGAAAATTTTATATATTAGGCGATTTATAGTAACAAAACGGATTTAATGAAATAATCTATATAGTGTATAGTATTAATTTAGGAGTCGAAATGTTTAAGGAGACGATTGATTGTATAGATGCTGGTACTGAGTATTGCCCTTGCCATTTAGCTGAAAGTGGTGAATGCATACTTTGCTCTCAACTACAAGGAAGTCATTTTTGTGATTGTCTAAATTGGAATGGAGTTTGTATTTATCAAGAACTTTATAATAATGGTAATAAAGCTAAGGAGCAAAGAAAGGCTTATACCTGCAAAGTATCTGAAAAAGTGCTATGTCAAGATGATGTGCTTTTAATTAAATTTGAAGCACCACATAAATTAGCAATAGATTTAGCAAAGCCAGGAAGCTTTATATTTATAAGAAGTGATGAAAATGTTTATTTTGATGTTCCTATTTCAATATTAGATTCTAATATTGATACAAATATTATTTCAGTAATGATAGAAATAAGAGGTGTCAAAACAAAACAATTATTAAATATTGAATCTGGAGGAGAAATAACAATTAGAGGACCTTATTGGAATGGTGTATTTGGTTTAAAAAACATAAGAAAACAAAAAAATAATAATATTTTAGTAATTGCAAGAGGTATTGGAATGGCTCCTATGGTACCTGTAATTAAAAAATTAGTTCAAAATGATAATAAGGTTACTGTAATTGTTGATAAACAACCTTTTAATGATGTATACGTATCTGAATGGTTAGATAAGCTAAATATCGTTCCTCAAGAAATGAATTTAATTGAAAAAGGTAAGCTATCTCCTGAAGCTAAGGTGGCTATAAAATCAATAATTGGTTACAATAATATATCTTTAATCCACATTGCTGGAGCGGATATATTAACTTATGATGTAATCGAATATTTAGATTATTTAGATAGACAAGATATTGATTTATCATGTTGTAATAATTTTAAGATGTGTTGCGGTGAAGGTGTATGTGGAGCATGCACAGCAAGGTTTTCAGGTCACAGAGTAAAGAGATTCTGTAAGGTGCAAGCTAGTCCAAGAGCTATATTTGAGGGGAGGAGATTAATATGATGAAGGTTATAATAGTTGGTGGGGGCTGGTCTGGATGTGCAGCTGCTTTAACAGCAAAGAAAGCCGGAGCAGAAGTCCATGTTTATGAAAAAACAGATCTTTTACTTGGACTTGGTAATGTTGGCGGAATAATGAGAAACAACGGACGTTATACAGCTTCAGAAGAGTTAATTGCATTAGGTGGAGGAGATCTAATTAAGCTAACAGATAAATGTGCAAGACATGCTAATATAGATTTTCCAGGACATAAACATGCAACATTGTATGATGTAAATAAGATTGAAGGTGTAGTTAGAGATTATTTAATAGATAAGGGAATTAACCTTCATATGGAAACAAGGGTAACAGACGTTGATTTTGAAAATAATAAAATTAATGGAATTTTACTAAGTGATGGAAGCTATGTTAAAGGTGATGTATTTATTGAAACTACTGGTACAACAGGACCAATGGGGAATTGTTTAAGATATGGTAATGGATGTTCTATGTGTATTTTACGTTGCCCAGCATTTGGACCAAGACTTAGTATTAGTGCAAGATGTGGAGTAGCTGATATTCAAGGTGAAAGAAATGACGATGTGCTTGGTGCATTTTCTGGATCTTGTAAGCTTGCTAAGGAGAGTTTATCTGATAGTATAAGAGAGCAACTTGATAAGACTGGAGTTGTTGTTTTGAAGGTTCCTTCTGAGGATGTTAATTATGGAAAGCTTAGTACTAAGGTTTGTCAACAATATGCTTTGAAGGAATTTGCGGAAAATGTAGTTTTACTTGATACTGGTCATGCTAAGCTTATGACTACTTATTACCCTTTACAAAAGCTTAGAAAGATTCCAGGACTTGAACATGCTAAGTATGTTGATCCTTATGCAGGAAGTAAGGGTAATTCTATAAGGTATTTGTCTGTAGCTCCAAGGACTAATGATATGAAGGTTGTTGGTGTTGATAATCTTTTCTGTGCTGGTGAAAAGTCTGGACTTTTTGTTGGTCATACTGAAGCAATTTGTACAGGTTCATTGGCAGGACACAATGCTGTTAGACTTATGATGGGAATGCATCTTTTAATTTTACCTTCTTCTATCGCAATTGGTGATTTGATATCTTATGAAAATGAGAAGTCTTCTACTAGGGAGGGAAGAAAGGATAGGTATACTTTTGCTGGAGCTAGTTATTTTAAGAGAATGCAGGAGTTAGGTTTGTATACTATTGATACTGCTGAAATTGAAGATAGGATTAAGAAATTGAATTTGGATAATATTTTTGAACAAAAATTAGTTTAGAAGATAGATAATACTCTGGGGGGAAAGTTACCCTCTAGAGTATTTATTTCTTGGGGACAGTTGGAAAATATAGCAAATTAAATATAAAAAAGATTAATGAAGGAAAAGCTAGTAAGGAAAGAGATGGACTAAATGAAATAATAATAGATTATTTATAATTGTTAAGGACTAATAGTGGTGAAAGAATAGATTTAGAAATAGCATGTACATGTAAAATTATTAGGAAATTAGTGATAAGATTAAGAAGGTTAATTTGGATAGGATTTTTGAACAAAAATTAATATAGAGTATTTATAATCCCAAGGAGGTTATGGACTTCTTGGGATTTCTTTAGGATGAAATAACTAATTATTAATTATTCAAGTATTTTTGAACTATTATAGCTTAGAAAATAAAATTGTAAAAAATAACATAAAAAATATTGATAGTAACTTTTTAATATGATAAACTAATTAAAGTTACCGGTTACTTTGGGTTATAGAGTATATGTACGTGAAGTATAAAATTTTAGAGGTTGGGGTGAGGAGATGACTATAGAAGAATCAGTAATTGATGAATTACAAGATATTTTAAGTGAATTATATTTTAAATATGGTAAAGATAATGAAATAATAAGATTAAGTTGCATAATAGATAGCTTCATAGTTAAAAGGCAGAAGGAGGTCTTGATAAATTGAATGAATAATTTAAAAAATATTTAGTATTAAGCAAATACATAAAATATATATTAGAGAAAGAGGAGAAGAGGGTATATGAAAAAAGTAATTTGTCCAGGGGAAGCATTAATAGATTTTGTATCAATGGATTTAGGAAAATCTTTAAAAGAAACAAGTGGATTTTTAAAAAAGGCAGGAGGTGCTCCAGCTAATGTTGCAGCGGCTATATCAAAATTAGGTGCAGAAGCATATTTTTGTGGAACTGTTGGAAATGATGCTTTTGGTAGTTTTTTAGAAGATACATTTAAAAATAATAAAATTAATACTGAGCTTATGTTTAAATTAGATACTAATAATACAACATTTGCTTTTGTATCATTAATGGAAGATGGAGAAAGAGATTTTGAATTTGCCAGGGATGCTGATTCAAGATTGACTTTTGAGATGATTAAAGATAATCTTGAAAAGTTTGATTTATATCATTTTGGTAGTGCAACAGCTTTCTTAGAAGGAGATTTGAAAAAAACTTATTATAATTTAAAGGAATATGCAAAAAAGAATAATAAAATAATATCATTTGATGCTAATTATAGAGAAAGTTTATTTGGTAATAACAAAGAGGAATTTATAAAGTGTTGTATTGATTTTATTAAAGACAGTAATATAGTTAAGTTAAGCGAAGAAGAAGCTTTTTTAATTAGTGGAAAAAACAACATTAAAGAAGCTTCTGAATTCATTATAAAATTAGGGTGCAAAAATTTAATTATTACACTAGGGAAAAAGGGGGCGTTATTAACAACAAAGGAAAAACAAATTTTAGTACCAACAAAAGAGTTAAAGATGAAGGATGCAACTGGGGCTGGTGATGCTTTTATGGGAGCTGTATTAGCTCAAGTTGTTGAAAACCCACATAAATCAATGGAGGAAATAGTTAAGACTGCAAATATAGTTGGAGGTATAACTACAACTAAAATAGGTGCACTTGAATCTATACCAACTTGGGATGAGGTTTTAACTTTCATCAAAAACAGCTAGAAGTAATTGTGCTGAAATATTAACCAATTACAAAATTTATATTGTGTTAAATTAAATATCACCAAATAATATTAAAATAAGATATATCTTGAGTTAAATCTAGAGATGTATCTTATTTTTTACATAATATAAAAAATTAGGTTAGAATAAAGATAAAATTAAGCAACTTACTCTAAATTATAAGTTATCTAAAAAGTTATATAAACAAATAAGAAAGAATTGCCTTAAATAGGAAAAAGTAACCTGATGTGTAAGCGCTAACATGTTATTATCTCATTAAGTTATCGGTTACATTATGGATTATATAAAACAAAGAAGTTGAGAAAGTGAAAAAATATGTAGTTTAATTTTATTTGCTATTACAGTAAATTTTACTGGCTTCTCACTTGCTAAAACTAGTGATGTAAGTAAAAACATATTAGGATTTGATGATGGTGAAGAATATGTATCAATGTGGGTTCATGTTATTGAAGAAACAACAGATGGATAGGCATACTCAAAGTCTGTAAAGGAGTTTAATGAAAAATTCAATGGAAAATACTTTTTGGATATTGAGTTTGTTCCTCGTAATGAAAGTGGAGGAGTGTATTCAGATAAGGTTAATGTATCAGTAATATCAGGTGGATTACCAGATGTAATCACTGTTGATGGACCTAATATATCAGTATATGCAGCAAATAATATTATTCAGCCATTATCAAATCTATCAGAAGAAGAGAAAAGTATATATCTTCCTTAAATTATAGAGCAAGAAACTGTAAATGGAAATTTATATGATTTAGGGGTAATGGAGTCTAGTGTGGGATTTTATTATAACAATGATATTATAGAAGATGCAGGCATAGAAGTTCCATCTATAAATAATCCATGGACATGGAGTGAATTTATTGAAATATGTAAAAAATTAAAGGAACATTTAGAAGATGGATATGTTATAGATATGCCATTCCCATCAGGTGAAAACAATTATCAGATTTTAAAGACGATGGATTATTTAAGCAATTATATGATCAACTAGTAATATATGGACGCCCAAGATCTAAATCATCAGCGTATCCTCAGATAAGTACATCATTTCAACAAGCTATTGAAGGAGTATTATTAAATTCAAAAGGAGAAACCGATGAATTTGAATATGGCTCATTAGAAAGAATATTATCTAGGGAAAACTTAATCCTAGCAATGAAGATAGTAATATCCAATAAAGGAAGCAATGGAGTTGATGGAATGACAGTTTATGAACTTAAACAATTTCTACAAACAAAATGGACTAAAATTAGAGAAGATATATTCAATAATGAGTACAAACTAATGCTAGTTAGAACAGCTGAAATCCCAAAACCAAACGGAGGTACTAGGTTACTAGTAATACATACGGTTTTAGATAGACTTATTCAACAAGCAATTGAACAAGAACTAAACCTAATTTATGATGAAAATTTCTCAGAGAATAGTTTTGAATTCCACCCTGGTAGAGCTGCAAAAGATAGAATAAAGAAAGCTGAAGATTATATTAATAAAGAAGCATAAAGACAAACTACGAGAAATATTATCAAGGGCAAAACCGATGACTTTGGAACAAAGAATAATTAAGCTAAATCAAGTTAATATAGTTTGGATTAATTATTATGGAATAGCAAAGTGTAAAGGCATTGTTATTCAATGGGATAAATGGATTAAACAGAGATTAAGAATGTGTATATGGAAATAGTGAAAGAAGATTAAAACAGGATATAAAAACCTTAAGAAACTAGCACTTAATCACTATCAAGCAATAAAATTTGCCAATACCCGAAAAGGATACTGGCGAGTAGCAAATAGTGCAATATTAAATACTACAATAACAAATCAATTCTTTAACGACTTAGGTTTGAAAAGCCTAACGCGTCAATATATTAAAATTCATTAAACTTAAAGAACCGCCGTGTACTAGACCGGTATGTACGGTGGTGTGAGAGGCCGATAGATAAAATAATTATCTACCTCATACTCGATTAAATTAAAAGTTAGGATTGAGTGGTGATTGAATTGTATAAGAAATTTACATGGAATTAAATTGAAAAAAATGAAGAAATTCATTGACATGTAACCGGTAACATGATATTATATTAATCAAGGTAACCGGTTACGTTAACGATTACCAAAAAGTTAGCATGTATTTATGATTTATATGTAAATACAAAATATGCAAATTATAATAAGTAAAATTTATTCGAAGGGATGGGATTTAATTGAGGCAAGTAGAGACAGCTATACCGATTAAAAAGGAATCATTGGGAGGTAAGTTTTTAAGAGGTCAGAAAGGAGGGAAAAGTAGTTTAGTAAAAAAAATAAATTATGTAAAAAGAAATTATCAGTTATATCTTTTTTTTACATTACCTCCATTATTACTATTGATTATATTTAAGTATATTCCAATAGGAGGAATATTAATTGCATTTGAAGATTATAACCCTATAGCAGGTATATTAGGAAGTGATTGGGTTGGGTTTAAACATTTTCAAAGGTTTTTATCATCTCCAGATTTTATGAACCTATTAATGAATACTTTAAAGTTAAGTGTTTATGGATTATTATGGGGATTTCCAATACCTATTATACTAGCATTACTATTAACTAGAGTTAAAAGTGAGAGAATAAAAAAGGTAATACAATTAGTAATATATGCTCCGAACTTTATTTCTGTAATTGTAATTTCAGGGATGATTATTCTATTCTTATCACCAGTAGGACCTATTAATCAAGCTTTTGGAACAGCAATAAATTTTATGACCAAGCCAGAAGCATTCCGTACTATTTATATAGCTAGTGGAATTTGGCAAGGTGCAGGATGGGCTTCTATTATTTATACTGCAGCATTATCTAATGCAAGTAAGGAATTGACAGAGGCAGCGGTAATTGATGGTGCTAATATATTTCAACAAATATGGAATGTTGATATTCCAGCAATTAAACCAATAATGGTTATTCAATTTATTTTATCTATGGGTGGAATTATGAGTATAGGTTTTGAAAAGGCTTTAGCATTACAAACAAGCTTAAATTTACCTACATCTGAAATATTAGCTACCTATACTTATAAAATGGGATTACAGTTAGGTGACTATAGTTTTTCCACAGCAGTTGGATTATTTAATGCAGTAATAAATGTAATATTATTAGTTGTAGTAAATACATCAGTCAAGAGACTAAATAAAGATGAAGAAGAAGCGTTAGGACTATAGGGGGAGAAGATATGAAAAAGAAAAAAAGACAAAAACTTTCACTTTCAGATAGACTTATTTTAAATAGTGGATATATATTATTAGGAATTTTTCTTTTAGCTATAATAGTACCACTTATATATGTTATTGTTGCATCTTTTATGGATCCAGTTGTGTTGAGTAGTGAAGGTATAACTTTTGATTTTAGTAAATGGTCATTAGAAGGATATAAAAGGGTATTAAAAGATGATATGCTTTTAAGAGGCTTTTTGAACTCAGTATTTTACTCTATATCATATGCAGTAATTTCAGTTGCAGTAACATTAATGGCGGCATATCCATTATCAAAAGAAGAGTTTGTTGGAAGAAAATTTGTAAATACATTATATGTGATAACTATGTTTTTAGGTGGTGGATTAATACCAACATATTTATTGATAGATAAGTTAAATCTTTTAAATACAGTATGGGCAATTTTACTTCCAGGAGCAATTAATGTATGGAATATAATGCTTGCTAAAACTTATTTTAAAACTTTACCTAGAGAGTTAAGAGAAGCATCAGCTATTGATGGAGCAAGTGAAATTAAGAACTTCTTTAAGATAGTTTTACCAGTATCAAAACCAATTATAGCAGTATTGATGTTATATCAATTTGTAGGACAATGGAATAGCTATTTCGATGCAATGATTTATATAGATGATGCTAATTTGCAACCGCTACAATTAGTAATAAGATCAATATTAATTCAAAATGCACCATCTACAGGTATGATTGCTGATATTCAAAGTATAGCTGAAATGTCTAAGATATCAGAGTTATTAAAGTATTCAACTATAGTAGTTTCAAGTTTACCATTATTAGTTATGTATCCATTCTTCCAAAAATACTTTGATAAGGGTATTATGGTTGGCTCAATAAAAGGATAATATTATAAAAGGAGAGAGAAAAAATGAGGAAAAACAACATTAAAACAATAATAAGTACAGCATTAGTATCAATTATGGCAATTTCTTTAATAGGTTGCGGGTCAAAAGGTAATGAGAAAAGTGAGGAAACTGTGTTAACGAATGTTTCATTTCCTTTAGAGGAAACTGCAACTTTAACTATGTTAACAAGTGCACCAGCAATTTCAGAACAAGATCCAAATAAAAGACTTATATTTAAAAGATTAGAAGAAGAAACTAATGTTCATATTGATTGGACATGCTATCCAGATGATCAATATGGTGATAAGAAGAACTTAGCATTATCTAAAAAAAACACACTTCCAGATGTAGTTTTTAATGCAGCTATGAGTAATTATGATTTGCTTCGTTATTCAAAGCAAGGTGTAATTGTTGCAGTTGAAGACTTAATAGATCAATATATGCCTAATTTATCTAAGATATTAGATGAAAATCCTGAATATAGAAAAATGATTACAGCTCCAGATGGACATATATATTCATTCCCATGGATAGAAGAATTAGGAAGTGGTAAGGAAGCTATTCAAGCTGTAGCAGATATTCCATTTATAAATAAGAAATGGCTTGATGAGTTAGGATTAGAAGTGCCAACTACAACTGATGAATTAGTAGAAGTATTAAAAGCATTTAGAGATGGAAATCCAGAAGGAAGAACTGATGTAATTCCTATGTCATTCATAATGAATGGAGGAAATGAAGATCCTGCTATATTACTTGGAGCATTTGGTGAGGGGGATAACACAGATCATTTCCTTGTAACAGATGATAAGAAAGTTATTTATTCAACTGTTCAAGAAGGATATAAAGAAGGACTAAAATGGCTTAACTCTCTTCAAAATGAAGGTCTTTTTGATCCAGAAGCATTTACACAGGATTGGGCAACTTATGTAGCTAAGGGTAATAATGGTAGATATGGAATGTTCTTTACATGGGATGCTGCAAACATCGTTACTAATCCAGAAGATTATATAGCTCTTCCAGCATTAGCAGGTCCAGAAGGAAATGTTAATGTACCAAGATCTAACGGATATGGTGTTGATATTGGTAG
>JABLTS010062085.1_pt1 | contig 30134 bp, 33 predicted proteins | sample 7160081 | NCBI WGS metagenome assembly JABLTS01 (sample SAMN14651231, study PRJNA627086) | human gut metagenome | isolation source: feces | host: Homo sapiens | reverse complement strand
TTTGTGGCATAGGCTGACACACTTGGTTCCGTTCCCGAACCGGATGCTGCCTGCACCTTATTTGCTCCGCCTGACATAGCAGGAACCAGTCCTGCCACCATAGCAAGTGAAAGAACAAACGCCATTCCTTTCTTAAAATTATGCTTTAATCTTTTCATCTGAATCCTCCTTTGATTTTGTAAATATTGTATTGGAATAGATATGTTTTCTTAATTTCCATGTATGTCCATGCTTTAAATGTCCATTATAACTTCTGACACTCTGTGTGATTTCATCAAAAGTAATCCTGCCTTCCCGATACTGCTTCTGAAAGCGTTTCATCCTTCTTTTAAATCTTCGTTTATTTGATGTCCGAAGTCTCTTAATCACCTTTCCTGTATCTGTCAGATAAAAATGAAATCCCAGAAAATCCACTCCCTGTGATATAGGAAAAATTTGTGTCTTGGAATTAAACTCGAGTCCATCTTCTTCCACCAATTCTTTCATCTTGGCTAACGCTTTCTTTAGAAACTCTTTATCGTGGTGAATGAGCACTCCGTCATCCATGTATCTTACATAGTATTTTACTTTTAGCCTCTCCTTTATAAATCTGTCCAGCCTGTCCAGATAATATAAAGCAAACCACTGGCTTGACTGATTGCCCATTGGAACACCTCTGTTTTCACTGTGTTCATAGCTGTCAATAATATGATACAGCAGTGTTCTGACTTCTTCATCAGGAAATCTCTCCAGTTTCTTTTTCAGAACATCATGGCAGATACTGTCAAAATACTTACGAATATCAAATTTAAGGAAATATCCTTTGTTTCCGTATTTTCTGTAATAGTCTCTTAAGAAACCTTCCAGTCTGCCCATGGCAAAATGTGTTCCCTTTCCTTCACGACAGGCTGCATTATCATATATCAGTCTCGGTTCAAAGTAAGGCATCAGCACATTGTCACACAACAGGTATTGAAATACACGGTCTGGAAATGACAATGCCTGTATTTCTCTTTCTTTGGGGTCATATATCATAAACTTATGATATCACCCGATATGAAATGTTCTGTTTGCCATCCGTTCCTGAAGCCACCAAAGCTGCATATGAAGATTGTTCTCATATTTTATAACTTCATTCTTCCCATGCTTTCCTCTGGCAGTTCTTCTATAGGCTGTATATATATCGGAAAAGTCAGTCAGTGCCTCATACATTGCGTCATCTCCGTATCTTTCTGAGCTGCCGGTGCATTCATATGTATGAATACCACAAAAAGAAAATGCTTCCATGTCCTTTCATCCGACAGTATGTATTCTTCCATAAGTCATGCTTATGAAATGGAATCTGATTCCTTCGTCTTAATGCATAGCCGATAAAAAATTATCTCCGGCATACTGGATTATTCTCCATAGAATATATCTTCGGGCATTAAGACCATGCGGGCTGAACAGCGTTTTCGTTGTTAACATTGTTGTTGTTGACATAATTGCCCGGATTAGCGAGCAACGAACGCATTGTTATCATTATTAGCGTTAGGCGAGCGCAGCCAGAACCATTCAATCAAATCCCAATATGTTAAGGAAATCTCTTTCCGACATACCTATGAAATTATTCATCTTTCGTATACCTTTTGGCATCGCTTTTTACCCACGCTCCCAAAAGGTTCTGACAGTCGTACAGCTTCTTTGTTATCTGTTCATACTGTTTTGGTAATATACACTGTTGTTCCATTGTTACCTGTGCAATATATGCCAATAGCTTTATATGCGTCATTGCACTTTTTTGAAGCCTTCTCCTTTCCAACAACGCATTTTCATCTACTTCCTGGCGATTATTGCAGACATATATCTCATTTGCCATAATAAGTTTTTCAATTATGGTAAGGGAATAATTCTGAAGACGGCTTACCAGTGTAAATCGGAATCTTTTTGGTGACTTATCAGTTATCGTCAATATGTAACTGCAAACTTCCTTTACCTTGGTGATAACAGATAAATCTCCCTGTTTATTCAAATCAAATCACCACCTTTATTAGTCAGAAAAAGCACCAATAAATACATACATCTTATCCATGTACATATTTATTGATGCTTTTATCCGTTTCCTTTTATGAACAGTCGAAAAAAAGGCGCAGTCAGAGTGCTGTTAAAAAGCATTTCATAATCTGACACACCTATCAACCTCCTATTAAACATAATTATGTTATTATACCAAAAAAATTGGAAAAAGTCATCTGTTTTTGTGATGGTTTTAAGATTTGTTCACTAATTATATACAATACTATTACATTCAAAGGGACTAAAGGTAGATATTCGGGAGTATCCCAAAAGGAAGATGGATTTACCCATCTTCCTTTTATCGTTGAAAATCTTCTGGCAACCAAAAACCATTTTTTCTTCTTATTTTCTTTACTACTTCTGTAAACAGCACATTTTTTTCGCTATATACTTTACCTAAAAGCTTTCTATCATTTTCTGAATTAATTAATCGATTCTTAATAACTTCGCAATCTCCAATTTCAGATCCACTCCAATTTCTCTTAAGCAATTCCGCAACAGCATACGTTGTCCCACTTCCTCCAAATGGATCAAATACTATATCGTTTTCATTCGTAGTCATAGAAATAATTCGTTCTAAAAGTTTTACAGAAAGTTCATTATTTTTTCTATTTTTTGAATGACGAACAGGATATATGTCATACCATACATCTGAAACATTTACCCCATTAGGATTCATTTTGTCTTTGTATCCCCCATAATCTTTTAATTCCCCTCCACAATGTCTACATGTTTGCAAAGGAATTCTTGGATTATTAAATACATTTGGCCTATTTCCTTTTACATAATATAATAAAGTATAATGACTTGGACTCAGTCTACCATTTATAGGTAAACTATATTTCATATCAATTGTTATCCAACTACGAAATGTTAATTTTCTATTCAAGTACTCGGCATAATACATTGACCACTTAGGTAAATTATAAACCATAAATGTTCCACCGGGTTTTAATATTCTTATACATTCATCGATCCACTCATAACACCAATTCACATATGCCGTTGTAAATAAATCATCAGATATGCCCTCTCCATATTCTTTGTTAAGATTAAATGGGGGATCTGCAAAAATTAGATCAACAGATTCATCTTTCATTTTCCCTAGTAACTGCATACAATCACAATTGTATAATTTTCCATATCCTGTTTTATAAAACGGAATCAATTCTTTTTCTGTTATTTTCTTTTTCGTAGGCTCCAGAATATTAACGATATCTGGAATGTGCTCTATATAGGATTTCCTATACTCTAGAGGTATCATGCCCAATGACAACCACACTTCCAACTCTGTCATACCCAAATATTCTAAAATAGCATCTTTTAATTCCTTCCTGCAATCAAAAGATCCTTTACTTTTTAATTCTATCAATTCTGCCTTTTTAATACCTTTCTTTCTAAAAAAAAAGTATAAATCATCACTTGTTCTCTTTGATTCCTTTGTTGCTTTTATTAACAAATCAAATATTGAGTAATACATTTCTTCACCGCCACTTATAGTCTGTAGACTCATAGTCTACTCGAAGTATATCATTACATTATCATTTGGTCAACGAGGTAAATTTAATGAGTAATTTAAGAGAAATTTTATCGCAAAACATGAAAAAACTACGGGCACAAAATTCACTTTCTCAGGAAGAACTAGCACTTAATTGTGGTTTACATCGTACATATATTTCTGATATTGAATGTTGCTCTAGAAATGTTTCAATTGACAACATTGAAAAAATTGCAGATGCACTTAATACATCCGCAAGTGAATTATTAAAGGAGGAATAAAATGCATATATCTAAATCTTACATTACCCCATCTGCCAATACCCTAATATCAAATTCATCACTAGCTAAGTGTGCTTATGATGAAATATGTGAGGCCATCAACCGCATGATCTCTCAAATTAATAACACTTCCAAAAATTGTAATGGAGTTGTTCCAATAAAAGAAGCTTGCTATCAATTACTTGAAGAAACTTATCTTTGGTATAGAGAAAAGCCGTTAGATATTCTTGTAAACTTTGGAAAAGGAGGTCCTATTGATGTATACAAGCAATTTCAAAATTCAAATGAATGCTTTAATGTTGGACTATAATTTGAAACAGGAAACATTTCATCCGCACATCGCTCAATGAATAAATTACTACTTGCTATACACAATAATGAACTGCAATTAGCAGTTCTCCTTTTACCTGTTGCTAAACTCTCCTATTACCTAACTGATCGGGTTTCAAATTATGAAGAACTAGAACCATATTTTCCTTTAGTAAAAAATTATCCTTTTATGATTATCGGATTTGATACCGAAGATTACAATAGCTCTGTACCATTCTTACCAAAAGGAAAAGATGGCATGTCTACAAGAGCAATTCATAAATGGAAAAATAAACCGTAACACCATTTATAACCCTACTCCCGCTCTATCTGCCCTGAATGCATCTACTTTATTTGCGAGTTCCTCTATTGCTGGTTCTAAATCAGCATAACTATCTCCATATTCGATAATTTGTACGTTGTACGTTTCTTTCCAGTGTTTAATCAATTGTGGAGCGGTTCCCTTTTCTTTAACCAAATAGTGTGGACTCGCTTCACAAGCTGATTTATGTAAATACTGTAAGATCAAATTTATGTCTGGATCACTTAAACCATATCCCAAAAAAACAACTGTATTTGTCAAAAACAGTGAATATAATATATTGTAAAATACAGGATTCTCTTGCTGAGATTTAAAATATTGACTAGACGTAAATATCAACTTTGTTGGTTTTTGTATTGTTCCATGTGCTTTAATTATTAAATTAGTTGGAGATTTTAAAGTTTGTACTATCGACTCTGCTTCTTCATAATCGAGAATAGAATATGTTGAGCCTTTGCATAAATTATCATATATCGAATCAAAATTTGTTGTTATTACAACTTTACTATCAATCTTTCTTATGAATTCGTGCACTTTAGATGGTTTAAAGTCTACCATAAATTCAGATTTCAAATATCTTACATAATCTGCTGGTATGCATGCGTCATATATTGCTTGTAATGCTAATAAATAGTCTTCTTTCTTTATCTGCTCATTAATATATTTCATATCATCTTCTGAAGCATTCCGAGCAATTGACTTTATTCCTTCAATAAACTGCCCCCATGTCTTTGGTTTAATTCCATCCTCTGTTGATGCTGTAGCAGATATTCCAGAGCCCAAAAATAACACACATCTTCTTGCCGCCAATTCCTCAATTAAGCTTTCTGGCCAGATACTGTATTCTATGCTACTCATTTGTATCCCCCACATTTCTCAAGAAATTTGTCGCAATAACTTCCAAGTATTCTTTATATGACTCAACACTAGCAGTTTGTCCACCTCTCACGCCGGATTCATAGGTCAAATCAAAAATTGGCATATTATTAATCTGCGAAAGAGGAATTACACTATATGAATAAGGAATATCACCTAACATCAAGTCTTCATCTGATATATTCTTGTTTGCAAATTCACGTAAATATTTTATAACTTCACCAGGTACCTCTTTAACCACCTTCTCGTATGATTTTGTGGGTCTTATTCCATCCTTAAATTTTCTTCCAGAATATTGTTGAATAGAGTATCCTGCAAATTTAACCAATTGCGTTTCAGAACAATTAATTAAATTTTTTTCATAAAAATCCGGAGTATAAAATGGAGTTTGTGGAAATGTTTGACAAATAGCAGCATAGTATTCTCTTGCCCAGCTCTTTATCCAGTTGCTTATATTTTTTACACCTAATAGACTAAAAATATCTGATGCCATCGGTGTAAAGAAATAGTCTGAATTTAACAATGCACTTCTATTTAACGGTCCTAACGAAGGTCCTACATCAATAAATAAATAGTCAAAATGGTCCTCCAAATGAGTTTTTAACTGATTTAACCAGTTTTGTACTTTAATTCCTGCAGGTTTATTCATACTTCCCCAACTTTGACTCATAACATCATCAACTAGCGACATGTTCAAATGTCCTGGAATTAAATCTACTCCAAAGTTATTTTCTTCAGCCTTAACTGGTGTATCATAGAATTCAAATGTACTTTCCCCCTGAATAATATGTGAAAAGTAATCATAAATTGTTTTTCTCGTTGGTTCTTCGCCATAAAAGTCAGGCCAAAACTCTGTCGAAATAATTGCTTGTGTTGAATTCGATTGTGGATCTAAGTCAAGTATCACCATTCTTTTCTTTTTGTATTTAGAAAGGTATGCTGCTAGATTCACAATGGTTGTTGTCTTTCCAACTCCACCTTTATTATTAAAAAAAGTAATTGTCCGCAAGTATTTTCCCCCTCTTTTTCTACCTAAAAACCCGATAATTTCTTATCGGTTTTAATGTCAACTTTCTGTCAATTTTAACTATTTGGGTTTATATCGGGTTTAATTTACAGTATATTACCCTCTTCCGCCTGCGCTATTTCTATCTTTTACTTATCCAGTGATTTCATCGTCGGGAACAGCAACACATCCCTGATTGCTGCGGAATTTGTCATGATCATAACCATACGGTCAATTCCAAAACCGATTCCACCTGTTGGCGGCATACCAAGCTCTAAGGCATTCATGAAGTCCTCGTCGGTGGTGTTTGCTTCGTCATCGCCCTGTGCTAACAGTTCTTCCTGTGCTTTGAAACGCTCTCTCTGGTCGATCGGGTCATTCAGCTCGGAATAAGCATTTGCCATCTCCCAGCCGTTGATGAAGAACTCAAAACGCTCTACATACTCCGGGTTGTCCGGTTTTTTCTTGGTTAACGGAGAAATCTCGATCGGGTGATCCATAACAAAGGTAGGCTGGATCAGATGCTCCTCTACATATTCTTCAAAGAATAAGTTCAGGATATCGCCTTTTTTGTGACGCTCCTCAAATTCAATGTGATGTTCTCTTGCAACTGCTCTTGCTTCTTCAAGGTCTTTGATCTCATTGAAGTCTACGTTTGCATATTTTTTAACAGCATCTACCATGGTGATACGCTCAAATGGCTTGGACAGGTCAATGACATGCTCACCGTAAGGAAGCTGAAGTCCTCCGGTAACCTCCTGTGCCACATGACGGTAGAGATTCTCGGTTAAGTCCATCATGCCGTGGTAATCGGTGTATGCCTGATACAGCTCCATCAGGGTAAACTCCGGGTTGTGACGGGTGTCTAAACCTTCGTTTCTGAATACACGTCCGATTTCGTATACTCTTTCTAAACCGCCAACGATCAGACGTTTCAGATATAATTCCAAAGAAATTCTGAGTTTTAAGTCCTCGGATAATGCATTAAAATGCGTTTCAAACGGTCTTGCAGCAGCTCCACCGGCATTTGATACCAACATCGGTGTCTCAACCTCCATGAAACCTTCACCGTCTAAATAATGACGGATGCTGCTGATGATCTTAGAACGTTTTACAAAAGTATCCTTTACTTCCTGGTTCATGATCAGGTCTACATAACGCTGTCTGTAACGGATATCTGTGTTGGTCAGTCCGTGGAATTTTTCCGGTAAAATCTGCAGACTCTTAGAAAGCAAAGTTACTTCCTTTGCGTGGATGGAAATTTCGCCTGTCTTTGTCTTAAATACAAATCCGGTAATTCCGATCAGATCGCCGACATCCATTTTTTTGAAATCCTTATAGGAATCTTCGCCGATCTCATCTCTTGCAACATAAGACTGGATGTTGCCTTTTAAGTCCTGCACATTGCAGAAAGAAGCCTTACCCATGACACGTTTCTGCATCATACGTCCTGCAACGGTAACGGTCTGTCCTTCCATCTGCTCATAGTTTTCTTTTATATCTGTGCTGTGGTTTGTCACATCAAATTTTGTGATTACAAAAGGGTCTTTGCCATTTTCCTGCAGATCTGCAAGCTTTTCACGGCGTACCTTGAGTAATTGGTTAATGTCCTGTTCCTGTACGTTCTTTTGTTCCGCCATTATACTCTCCTTTAATTTGATCTCTGGATCTCTAATACTTTGTAATTCAGGTCTCCTGCCTGTGTTTCAACGGTTACAACCTCACCGACTTTTGCTCCTAAAAGTGCTTTTCCGACCGGTGATTCGTTAGAAATTTTACCTTTCAGGCTGTTTGCCTCGGTGGAACCGACAATTTTATAGTCTAACTCTTCGTCATATTCCATATCTAATATCTTCACACGGCAGCCAACGCTGATCTTGTCTAAGTCTACTTCTTCTTCTACTACGACTTCCGCATTTTTTAAGATTTTTTCAATCTCATCGATACGGGCCTCGATATCACGCTGCTCGTCCTTCGCTGCATCATACTCTGCATTCTCGGATAAGTCTCCCTGCTCTCTTGCCTCTTTGATCTTCTGTGCAACTTCTTTACGTTTTACGACTTTTAAATTGTGTAATTCGCTCTCTAACTTCTGTAATCCTTCGTAAGTTAATAGATTCTTTTTGTCCATGATTTCTACCCTTCTTTATGATTTATCATAGTAAAACGGACCTGAGCTGTCCGTTTTGCCTTCACCTATTTACATTCATAGTATTATACTCGTGAAACATGCCCTGTGTCAAGGTTTTCAAGCGTTTCCGAGATGGCTTAACAGTTCTTTCAACTCTTCATAGGTTTCCGTTTCGTTGATTTTTCCACGCAGCTTTGCAGAATTTTTATAACCGGCTGTATACCATGCGGCATGTTTGCGGATCTCACGCATACCGATGTACTCGCCTTTGAATTCCATCTGCATTTTTGCATGGCGCAGGATCATTTCCGTCACCTCCTGCGGAGATGGCTTTTCTAACAGCTCTCCGGTCTGTTCATAGTGGAGTATCTGTTTAAAAATCCACGGATTTCCCTGTGCGCCGCGCCCGATCATTACACCATCACAGCCTGTCTGTTTTCTCATATCGATCGCATCCTGCGGTGTCCATACGTCACCGTTTCCTATAACCGGAATCTTAACGGCTTCTTTCACCTTTCGGATGATCTCCCAATCTGCCTTGCCGGAATAATACTGTTCTCTGGTCCGCCCGTGAACGGCAATGGCTGCTGCCCCCGACTCCTGTGCGATGTGTGCCATTTCCACTGCATTGATATGTTCCTCATCAAATCCCTTTCGGATTTTGACCGTTACCGGTTTTTGGATGGCACGGGCTGTTTTTTCAATGATCTCTCCTGCTAAGAGTGGATTTTTCATTAGAGCGGAGCCATCACCGTTGTTTACGATCTTAGGTACCGGACATCCCATGTTGATGTCTAAGATATCAAACGGCAGCTCCTCGATCCGTTTTGCCTGTTCGCTGATGATGTCTGGATCCGAACCAAATAATTGCAGGGACACCGGTCTTTCGCGCTCATCGATCGTCAGAAGGAATTTCGTATTTTTGTTGTTATACATAATTCCCTTCGCACTGACCATCTCCATGCAGAGCAGCCCTGCTCCCTGCTCTTTGCAAAGCAGACGAAATGGCAGGTCGGTTACTCCTGCCATCGGTCCTAAGATCAGATCATTCTCTAATTTTACATTTCCTATCTGTAATTCGGGCATATTTATGCTCTCCCAATTCCTGCACTTTTTACAAAATTCTGCTACTTCCGGTTCTGTTTTTCGTAGATCAGTCTCATTCCTGACAGTGTCAGATTCGGATCATAGACATCGATCGCATCTGTTTCCGGCGCGATAATGCTGCCGAGTCCTCCGGTTGCAACTACTTTGATCGGCTCATCCATGTTCGCTTCTTCTTTTATTTTCCGGATGATATACTCGGTCTGACCGATCTGTCCGTATACCAGTCCTGCCTGCATACTGCTGATCGTCTCTTTTGCAAGGATGCTTTCCGGCTTCTTAATTTCGATCTCCGGAAGTTTTGCGGCATCCTCCCATAACGCTTTTGCTGAGATGCGGATTCCCGGTGCCGTGATCCCCGCTAAAAATGCTCCGTCTTTATCAATCAGATCATAGGTTGTGGCTGTACCGAAGTCAATTACAATTACCGGTCCACCATAAATTCCACAGGCTCCTGCCGCATCCACGATACGATCGGCTCCGATCTGTCTTGGATTCTCCGTTACGACCTTAATACCGGTTTTGATACCTGCTTCCACCACGATCGGTACCAGATTAAAATATTTGATGATCGCACTTCCTAAGGAATGCATAACGTTCGGTACAACGGAAGAGATAATGACATCTTTGATGTCCTGAAAACGGATTCCGTTCTGTAACAGCATGCCGGAAAGATGAATCGCATATTCATCTGATGTTCTTGACTGCTTGGTGGTCAGGCGGAAGGTATTTACAATCTCCTTGCCTTTAAACACTCCCACTGTGATATTTGTATTTCCTACATCAATCGCTAATAACATGTTAGTCCTCCTTAAAATCTTCCCCTAAGAAAAATACCTTAAAATACATTTCTAACGATTCGAGTAATTCTCTTTTTTCCTTCTGTATCTGCTTGATCTTGAGAATACTTCCTATCTCGTCATATAACAGATCTCCTTCATCGGCATCGGTACGAAAATGCAGGTTTCCCTCTTCGTCAAATACCAGCTCTAAGGTTCCTCCCACATCTTCCGTGTAGAGTACACAAAGAATCTTCAGTTCATCCTGGATGCCCTGTGGCAGTCCCTCAAAATCTTCGCTCAGATAAAATTTTTTATTATACGCACTTGCCCCGCAAAGTACGACTTCTTCCTGATACATAATAGGTTCTCCTTACACATAACCATAGAGTCCACGCACAGATACCTCGCCTGAAGAAACGAGCTTTCTCGCTTCCCATGTGTCCACGATCAGCTCTCCTTTTGGCGTAATTCCTCTTGCAGTTCCCTCATATGGGTCTTTCGGGTCTAATACCCGCACCTGTTTGTTCATGTTTGCCAGTTTTTGATCGTACTCACCGACCAGTCCCTGCATGTCCTCTGTTTTTAAATAAATATCATAATATTTTTCAAATTCTTCCCAGACAGCTTCTATGATCGCCGCGCGCTTCTGTTTTTTTCCGCTCTCGATCCGAAGTGAGGTTGCAACCTCTCGGATTTCCTCCGGGAAAGATTCATTTTGCACATTGATACCAATCCCGATAACGATATAATTAATGTAATCCATCTGGGTACTCATCTCTGTTAAGATCCCGCAGACTTTTTTTCCATGGACAACAATATCGTTCGGCCATTTGATCTTACACTCTAAACCGGTCGTCTTTTCGATTCCTCCGGCTACTGCCATGGCAGTGATCAAGGTCAGCATGGAGGCATTGTTTGGATCTATCTCCGGTTTTAAAACGAGGGACATGTAAATGGATACTCCCTTTTTGGAGTCCCATGCCCTTCCTCTTCTGCCGCGTCCACCTGTCTGCTCATCTGCAACCACTAAGGTTCCGTGGACAGAACCATCTTCCGCCAACCGCTTTGCTCTGGTGTTGGTAGAATCCGTACTGTCAAAATAGTAGATTTCTTCTCCGACCCATGCGGTTTTCCGATTGCTCTCTAATTCAGTTTTACTCAAAATATCCGGGGATGAAACGATGTGATATCCTTTATTCTGGACAGCTTCTATTTCATATCCCGCCTGTTTGAGCTGATTGATGGCTTTCCAGATGGCTGTTCTTGACACGCCAAATTTTTCACACAGTTCCTGTCCGGAAACATAGCCGTCAGCACTTCTCAGTGCCGATAATATCTCTGATTTCACGGTTACTCTCCTAATGTCGCAAGCATGACTGCCTTGATCGTATGCATACGGTTCTCTGCTTCATCAAATACTACGGACTGTGGACTTTCAAATACTTCATCCGTTACTTCCATTTCACTGATGCCGAATTTTTCATAAATTTCTTTTCCGATCTTTGTCTTAAGGTCGTGGAATGCCGGGAGACAATGCATGAATATCGCGCTGTCTTTTGCATTTGCCATTGCCTTTGCATTGACCTGATATGGCATCAGTTCACGGATACGCTCTTCCCATACTTCGTCCGGCTCTCCCATGGATACCCAGACATCGGTATAGATAACGTCTGCATCTTTTGTTCCTGCTGCTACATCCTCGGTCAGTGTTACGCTGCCGCCTGTCTGCTTTGCAACTTCCTCACAATAATCCACTAATTCTTTTTCCGGGAAGTAGTTCTTAGAAGTACATGCTACAAAATGCATTCCCAGTTTTGCGCAGGTTACCATCAGGGAATTTCCCATGTTATAACGTGCATCTCCCATATAGACTAATTTTACACCTTTTAATTTTCCTAAATGCTCACGGATCGTCAGCATGTCTGCTAACATCTGTGTCGGATGAAATTCGTTTGTCAGTCCGTTCCAGACCGGTACACCTGCATATTCTGCAAGTTCTTCTACGATGTCCTGTCCAAAACCACGATACTCGATTCCGTCAAACATTCTTCCAAGCACTCTTGCCGTATCAGCAATACTCTCTTTTTTTCCGATCTGGGAACCGGACGGGTCTAAGTATGTAACGTGCATACCTAAGTCATGTGCTGCTACCTCAAAGGAGCAGCGGGTTCTGGTACTGGTTTTTTCAAAAATCAGTGCGATGTTCTTTCCGACTAAACTGTCGTGACGGATACCCTGCTTTTTCTTTGCCTTTAAATCTGCTGACAGATCGATCATGTAAAGTATTTCTTCCGGTGTGAAATCCTTTAATTTTAAAAAATTACGTCCGTTTAAGTTCATGTTATCTCCTCCTGTATTCTGATACTCCACGAATATCAAAGGGGCTGTCAGATATAACCCAACAGCCCGTAAAATTCTTTATGATACGCTCTCCTGTCGGATTGCTCTTCTACTCTGCATCCGTTGCCACTTCGGTAATAGATTTCACCAGTCCGGCAACACTCTGTATTTCTGACGGAATGATGATCTTGGTTGCCTTGCCGTCTGCGGCTTTTGCAAATGCTTCGAGGCTCTTTAACTGAAGTACGGCATCATCGGCTCCTGCTTCTTTGATGAATTTCAAACCATCTGCATTTGCCTGCTGGATCCTTAAGATTGCTTCTGCCTGACCTTCTGCTTCACGCACGGTTGCTTCTTTTTTCGCCTCTGCACGCAGGATCGCTGCCTGTTTCTCTGCCTCGGCATCGAGGATTGCTGACTCTTTCTTTCCCTGTGCTACAAGGATCGTTGCGGTCTTCTCTCCCTCTGCTCTGGTAACGGCTTCACGTCGTTCACGCTCTGCCTTCATCTGTTTTTCCATCGCATCCTGAATTGCCTGCGCTGGGATGATATTTTTTAATTCCACACGGTTTACTTTGATTCCCCATGGGTCTGTTGCCACATCCAAGGAGGCACGCATCTTGGTATTGATCGTTTCTCTGGATGTCAGTGTCTCATCTAACTCTAAATCTCCGATGATGTTACGAAGTGTGGTTGCTGTCAGATTTTCAATCGCCATGATCGGGTTATCTACACCGTATACGAACAGCTTCGGGTCTGTAATCTGGAAAAATACGACCGTATCGATCCTCATGGTTACATTGTCCTTCGTAATAACCGGCTGTGGTGCAAAGTCAACTACCTGCTCTTTTAAGAGTACTTTTTTTGCCACACGGTCTAAAATCGGGACTTTAAAATGGATTCCTACATTCCATGTTGTCAGATAACCACCGAGACGCTCAATGACCATTGCATACGCCTGCGGTACAATTCTTACGACACAGAGTGCAAGAAGTACCAGTATAATTACTATCACAATAATAAATATCATAAATCCGCTCATCTTGAACTCCTCCCTTAGTATTACTATGCTCGATTCCTCTACATCTTACTATATTTTCCCTGTGATTACAAGAAAAAAAGACAATCATCTTTGATATAATCTCCAGATGATCGTCTTATTATACTTTTTATGATTTTAGTAGAAGGAATGATTTCCAATGACCAGTCCGCCTCTTCCGCTGCTTACCGGTGCGAAGGAAAGTGCTCCGCCTGTATTGTCCATGCCGCCGATCGCTGCCTGTGCTGCCTGCATACAGGAAGATTTTACTCCTGATGCTGCGGTTGCTGCGATCCTGCCGCTTACGGAAAACTGTCCTGCCTGATATACAACGCCGCTGATGCTGTTTGGATATCCGCCGCTTCTGACACGGTTCATGATAACTGCTCCAACCGCTACCTGACCTTCGTATGGTTCATTTCCTGCTTCAAGCTGAATGGTTGCTGCTAAGATCGTTGTCTCATCATAGCTTGCGGCTGCCGGTGCGTTCTGTATTGCCGCCTGTGCCTGCGCTGCTGCTTCCTGAGCTCTTTTGGCTTCTTCCTCTGCCTTCTGCTTTGCGATGATCGCCTGCTCTTCTTCTACCGTGATTCCGGTTCCGGTTGCTAACGATACTTCTACATACTGGCTGCTGACATATGCAACACCATCGCCATGTGAAACTGCTACCCAGCCTTCCGGTGCTTCTACATCTTTTTTAACGGTAAGCACATCATCCTGTGCTGCCACGTCACAGATCTGAGCTTCTTCGCTTGCTTCTGCTCTTAAACGAAGACCACCTTCTAAGACTTTTGCATTGGTTGTACAGTTCTCATTTGCATAATTATGTGCATCGTTTCCAAAGACACAAAATTCATTTTTTACATAGCCGCTGACATTTCCGGATGTGATCTTACTCCATTCCTCTCCACGCTCTGTAACTTCTGCCACATCGCCTTTGCGGAGCTTTCCGGCAAGTGCTGACTCTTCGTTTGCCTCTGTACGGACATTTAAAGACTCCTCCACGTTTGCCATCAGACGGTTCTGCCATTCATCCTGTGGTTCCTCTTCGGAAGCCTTCACAACCTCAACTTCTTTTTTTTCTATGGATGCCTGTTCATCCGCGTTCTGAAAACCTTCTGTTATTTTTAATGCCAGTCCTGCTGCAGTCTGGGCGGAGTTCTCACTCTCTGCCTCGATTGCTGTATTTTCCTGCTGTGGGGCTGCCATTGCAGTACATGTTCCTGCAGACATAATTGCTGCCGCTAACATTGCACTTCCAAACACTTTCTTTTTCAGTATCATATAATCCTCCGTAGCACACGATATTTGTTATCATAAATGTTACGCAATACCGTATGTTTTTATTCATATTTGTTACAAATGTTACGAATATATTACAGGATTATATCAGTGTTTTTTATTTTTGTCAAGTTTTAGTTTTTACAGACGTTTTAATAAGGCTTCTCTTTCTTCCTCATAACCAGGTTTTCCAAGGAGTGCAAACATGTTTCTCTTATAGCTTTCCACACCCGGCTGGTTGAATGGATTTACGCCAAGGATGTAACCGCTCACACCGCATGCAAACTCGAAGAAATAGAACAACTGTCCTAAATGGAACTCGTCCATCTTCGGGATCTTGATCATCAGATTCGGCACACTTCCGTCTGTATGTGCGAGAATGGTTCCGTTCATGGCACTCTTGTTAACAAAATCCATGGTTTTTCCGGCAAGATAATTGAGTCCGTCTAAGTCCTCTGCCTCTTTTTCAATGGTAATTGTCTCACGAGCCTCTTCCACATTCATTACGGTCTCAAACATAATTCTTGCACCGTCCTGGATGAACTGTCCCATGGAGTGCAGATCGGTTGTAAAATCAACTGCTGCCGGGAAAATTCCCTTCTGGTCTTTTCCTTCGGATTCACCGTATAACTGCTTCCACCATTCACCGATATAGTGTAATGCCGGCTCATAATTTGCAAGCACTTCCACGGATTTTCCTTTTCTGAGCAGAATGTTGCGGATTGCCGCATATTTCATCGCTTCATTATCCTCAAATTTTTCATTTAATGCCAGTTCTCTTCCGCTTGCCGCACCATCCATCAATGCTTTGATGTCTGCACCGCTGACTGCGATCGGAAGAAGTCCTACTGCGGTCAGTACGGAGAAACGTCCACCGACATCATCCGGCACTACGAAGCTCTCATAACCTTCTTTGGTTGCAAGGTCTTTTAATGCTCCTCTTGCCTTGTCTGTTGTCGCATAAATTCTCTTTGCCGCCTCTTCCTGTCCGTATTTGTCCTCTAACATTTTTTTGAAGATACGGAATGCAATTGCAGGCTCTGTAGTCGTTCCTGATTTAGAAATGACATTTACAGAGAAATCCCTGTCACCGATCACATCGATGACACCCTGCAGATATGTAGAGCTGATGCTGTTTCCGACATAGTAAATTTCCGGTGTTCCGCGTTTTTCTTTCGGAAGACTGTTATAAAATCCATGTCTTAAAAATTCAATGGCTGCTCTTGCACCTAAGTAAGAACCGCCGATACCGATCACGATCAATACGTCGGAATCTTTTTTGATCTTTTCTGCCGCCTTCTCAATCCGTGAAAACTCTTCTTTGTCATAGTCTACCGGAAGGTCGATCCAGCCTAAGAAGTCGTTTCCCGCTCCGTTTTTAGATACCAATACATCCTTTGCCTGTTCCGTGAGTCTGCTCATATAACCGATCTCTTCTTCACTGATAAAACCGGCTGTTTTTGAGTAATCAAATGTTATTTTTCCCATTGCCAACACTCCTTTGTATAATATACTTAAATTCTAGCAAACAGTCCCTCTATTTTCAAGAGAAATATTCCGTCAAAACGTCCTGTAAAAGCACTGCATCTTCGGCTTTTTTCGTGCTTTTTTCGCTCTTTCTTTCCACCGGTCGGATCTCCGGGATTTCCTCCTCTTCCTCTGCTTCTTCCTCCTCTAATATGTATTGGAAATAATCGTCTGCTTTTTGCAGCGTATCTGTCAGTTTTTTATTGATTTTTTTTGTCTGTCGTAAATTTGCAACCAGGATCAGAACCATGATCAGCAATAATGCCAAGATCCCGATCGGTGCGAAATGAATCACATTTGTAAGAATCGCTTCCTGCATAATTTACCTCTTTTCTTATTTTTTCTTTCTTCATTATAAGAAAAGAAACCTGCAATGAAAAGAGGACAAACCCCACTTTTCATCGCAAGTTTCGCCATTTTTCCTACTTTTCCACCAGATATCCGGAAAAACAGTACGCAAACTCTTCATTTACATTGATAAAACGGTTATATGCACTGGACATTGCAATATCCCGGATGACTTTGTCACCGGTATTCTTATCACAGGCACATATGTAATATTCTAAATCCGTACCCGTAAATACCGATAGCAGCTTTTCATTCCAAAATGCCTCTTTTCCGCTGTTTGGAACAGAGATCCCACGCACCTGTTCTACCACGGAACCATACCTCGCGATCACATTTTTTAGGCTGGTATTCAGGTTGACATTCCCAAGGTTCAGCAGTCCGACCCGGAGCATCTCGTGCTTGGAATCCATATGCTTTTTTAGCATATCATAATCATTCCGGTAAAGGCATTTGAGCGCACAGGTCTCATACTCTTCTTTTATCTGGATGTTACAATGCTGTTCCCTGGTAAAAACTTTGGTGGTGAACATACATTCCATTTCCCTGTTTCTTGCATACTGCGGCCCTGTAAACATCGTGATGGTGTCTAATTCTAATTTCACCCCGGTATTCATCTGCATTTCCACGCCATAAGTACCAAAATAATACAGCCACTGATTTTCTACGATGTATCCCGCATAATAGACCGGAATGAACACTCCTTCCATTTCCGTGACCATTTCCTGTATCCGCCTGTCTACTCTTTCAAAATAATGCCCTTCTAACAAATTATCCTGTTCTCTTGGTAACATCGGACCATTGCCATAGAGCAGATAGATATTTTCTACTCCCTGTTCCTTTAAATAGGAATATGGTGCACCTAAGAATCTTTGTAATTCCCTGTCTGTCGTTCCGTTTTTTTCGAGATATGTCATCATATTCATCCGGATCATCGGCGGTATATAAGGAAGGACTACGGTTCTTACACCCTGTTCCTGCAATATTTCTAACAGACGGCAGATATATGGAACGGTATATGCACCGAGAACAAAAATGTCTAAGATTGTCTCCGGTGCTTTTCTCCCCCATTTTTTCTCCTGATACCTCGCGATCCTGGGTATGCCCGCATATTCGCCTGCTGCGTAGAGATATGTCGTTTTCTTATCTACTCTTCTGTCCCAGATACATCCTGACTGAAGAATTCCATCTTGTGTATTTTCATATTGATATCTAAAATATCTCGCTTCCATAAGAATATTGTAAGTTTCTGCCTGTGTTTTTACAAGAAAAACATTTATATTTTAACGTTATTATGATAAGATAGGAACAGTAACCGTCATATTTATGCCGGAAAGAGGTGTTTCATGAAAATTAATATTTACTACGGAGGACGCGGACTTTTAGATGACCCGACTCTGTATGTTTTAAAAAAGATGCAGAACGTTTTTACGGAGCTGCGTGTCACTGTGGAGCGCTACAATATTTTTGAATATAAAAATAGTATCTCTACTCTTCCACAGACAATGAAAGATGCGGATGGTATTATCCTTGCAACTACTGTAGAATGGCTGGGTATCGGTGGATTTATGTATCAGTTCCTAGATGCCTGCTGGCTCTATGGTGATAAGGAAAAGATTCAGTCTCTCTATATGCAGCCCGTCGTTATGTCAACCACTTATGGAGAACGCGAGGGCATGACTTCCTTAGAAAACGCATGGGAGATGCTCGGTGGTCTTCCTTGCAACGGATTCTGCGGATATGTCGAAGATATGGTCGCTTTTGAAATGAACAAAGATTATTCTCTGATCATCGAGAAAAAAGCGGAAAATCTTTATCGTACGATTTCCCAGAAACAAAAAGGACTTCCTACCAGTAATCAGGCTGTAAAACAATCCGTTCTGCGTACACAGGCTTTAGAACTGACTCCACAGGAGAGCGAACAGCTTTCTAAGTATGTTTCCGATGATTCCTATGTGAAACAGCAGAAGGAAGATATCCAGGAGCTTGCCAGCATGTTTAAGGATTTACTGGATCAGTCCGACTCAGAGGAAGGTCCATCTTATATTCTGGATCTTGAATCTCATTTTGTACCGCAGAATGATTTTTCCGCTAATTATCTCTTTATGATCGAGGGACAAAAGAAACCACTCGTCATTGAGGTTTCCGGAGATTCCTTAAACTGCTATTATGGACAACAGGAAGCGATTGATATCTATGCAAAGATGACTGCTTCCGTGATGGAGCGGATCATTTCCGGACAGATGACCTTCCAGCGTGCATTTATGACCGGAGAGATGACTGCTAAGGGTAATTTTAAAACCCTGCGTATGTTAGACCATATTTTTATTTTTGAATAATACAAGGAGTGATAAATATGAAAAAAGATGATTGTATTTTTTGTAAAATAGCTGCAGGTGAGATTCCTTCAAGAAAAATCTATGAAGATAAAGACCTGATCGCCATTATGGATCTGAATCCGACCTCTAAAGGACATTCTTTGATCATTCCAAAGGAGCACTGCACAAATATCTATGATATTGATGAAGATATTGCCGCAAAAGTCATGAAAACTGCAAAAAAACTTGCAACGAAGATGACAGTTGCGTTGAACTGCGACGGCTTTAACCTGTTACAGAATAATGGGAAAACTGCCGGACAGACAATGTTCCATTTCCATATGCATCTGATCCCACGTTATAAGGATGCCGATAACAATATGTTAAAATTTACTTCTGTTTCTTTCAGTGATGAAGAAATGGACGCGATCCGCAATCAGATCATAAAAGATTAAGTGGATTTGCGAATCTTTTGAATTATATAATAGATGATATTGTGTGAAAAGTTTCTTTTGATTGTCACAAAAGAGACTTTTCACATTTTTTATTATTTGCCGGCTTCACTCTCAATAAGCTGTAAGATCGTCTCGACAGAATCCATCTGATTGCTCTTCTCCATTGCCTGTCGATAATCTTCCCTGTTTGCATAGACTTTCCGGATTGCCTCAAGCAGAATATCCACTGTCAGTATCTCTTCCTCTATTACATAGCTGAAACCCTGTTTTTCAAAGGAGCGGGCATTTAAGATCTGGTCTCCGCGGCTTGCTGCTGCTGACAGCGGGATCAGGATATTTGGCTTATGTAATGCCAAAAGTTCGCAGATCGCATTCGCTCCTGCTCTCGATACTACGATATCTGCAAGTGCAAATAAATCTTTTAACTCATCTTTGATATATTCATACTGTGCATAACCCTTTGTCTGTGCCAAGCTGCTGTCCAAATTGCCTTTTCCGCACAGATGAATCACCTGATATTCCTTTAATAACTGTGGCAGTGCTTCGCGTACCACCTGATTGATAAATACGGAACCGATGCTGCCGCCAATCACCAGCATAACCGGTTTCCCTTTTTCAAATCCACAGAATTCCAGTGCCTTTTCCCTGCTGCCCTGTAACAATTCGCTGCGGATCGGAGAACCTGTTAAAATTGCCTTTCCTTTTGGCAGATATTGCAGTGTCTCCGGGAAATTACAGCACACTTTTGTTGCCGACGGTATCGCCAGTTTGTTCGCAAGTCCCGGTGTAATGTCTGATTCGTGGATAATTACCGGTATTCTGCGGTGTTTTGCCGCTAATACTACCGGAACAGAGACAAATCCTCCTTTAGAAAAGACGATATCCGGTTTCAATTTTCCCAACAGTCTGACTGCCTGATGATAACCCTTTAGAACTTTAAACGGATCTGTAAAATTCTTTACATCAAAATATCTTCTGAGTTTACCGGAAGATATTCCATGATATGGAATATGATAGGATTCGATCAATCTCTTCTCGATCCCTTCATAAGAACCAATATAATCTATCTGATAACCTAATTTTTGCAAACCCGGAAGAAGTGCGATATTTGGTGTTACATGTCCCGCTGTTCCTCCGCCCGTCAGTACAATTTTCTTCATTCTCGTTTCCTCTCGCTGCTATCTGTTTTCTACTTTATTTATATTATACTGTTATTGCAAAAAGTCAAGAATCTATACGATATATCTGCAAAGGTAATCCTGTCGCCTTCTTCTAATCTGCGAACCTCCTTATAGATCAGGATTTCTCCGTTTACAAGTGTCCCATTTGCCGAATTCATATCTTCTATATAATAAATATCTTCTTCCTTTGTGATTTTTGCCTGTATTTCACCTGCTGCCCTTGATTTTAGTATTCCGTCAACTGCTAATGCATCCGTTCCAATCAAAAAAACATCTTTATTGATTACAAAATCCCGTTCTTCTCCTCCTCCAAGGTAGATCAGTCTGGCACCGGTTACGTTTTCTTCTCTCTGCCCCGACAGATATGCTCTATCCTGTTCCATTGGATATGCCGGATCGTTTTCTGACGCACCCATTTTTTTATACTCTGATAAATGGATCTTATTACGTTCCGGTGCAGATCCCTTTTGCTTCTTCTTAATAAAAGAAACCGGAATTGCAGGCATGGAAAGTTCCTTTTTCTTTCTATTTAATTTGTCCAGATGCAGTGAGGATATTCCTTTTTCTATAGCCTGTAATATTAATTTTTTTAATGACATTATTTTATCGCTTTTTTTCGGATTTTGAGGATTTACAGCTACCGGCTCTATCCCTGCTGTTTCGTTTTTCACTTCTTTGTATTCCTGCCACATTTCCCTGTCATTTTCCTCTTCTGTCGCAAAAAATAATTCCTGCAGCTTTAACAGACTGTAGTTCTCTTCACGGGTTTTTTCATATATTGCATATACTTTTTCTGTATCCTCACGATTTTCATGGTCTAACTGCGGCAGCATATTCTCGACCAAATTTGCAAACTCTTCCCTGAGTTCTCCTTCTTTATTCGGATAGTAACAGAAATAGAACTGTTCTTCTCTGCTATCCATAAAGATCATATCTTCTTTTAACAGGATTTTCTCTTCTTTGAGCAGATAATGCTCCATTTCCCGGCACAGATGTATAAGGTTTTCAAGAATCTTTTTAATCATCACAAGATTTAACGCATTATTTTCAAGATAACACTCCAGCGACTTTTTTCCTGTAATATCGTAACAAAACCGGATTTCTCCTGTTTCCTCTACATCCTGCACCGGCAGCAATCCCATGACTGCATTGTGTTTTAACATTCTTAATTCATAGCTCTCTTCTTCCACATAACCTGTCACCAGCATAAAACTCCGGTTCCACGTTCTTCTATACTCTATTTCCATATATTTTCCCCTGCTTCTTCTAACATTTCGCTTCTTTTAAAAATATCTGCACCCGATAATTCCTGTAACCGTGCAGAGTAAACCAATGCCTTCTGTACTTCCTGACATAAGGAGATCCCGAGTGCAAATCCCTGAAAGATAAAAAACAGTACCAATGGCATAACCATGGATGCTTCTACCGTATAGCTCGCTTTTAAAGATTTTTTCATATGATCTGTCCTCCCAAATATAACACATAGGCGGATAATACAAATGGTACAAACGGAATTTCTGATTTTGCACTTTTTTTCCGCACTAATATTTGTATTATGGCAAAAACAAACGCCAGTACAAGGCTTGTCATCAACAGGGAGCAATTATCCCATCCTCCCAGATAAATACCGGTAACCAGAAAGAGCAGCCCATCACCATAGCCTAATGATTCACCTGTCATCTTAGCAATTCCGAGCAATCCCACTCCCAACAGCATACCTCCACAGATTTCCGGTATGGTCAAAGCCCTTGTCACTGTCTGATATATTGCTCCTATTACCGAAAATGCCAATAACGGCAGAATATCAATCCTCTTTTTCCTGACATCCTCTATTGAAAACAGCAGTAACATCATAAAAATTATACTTTTCTTTAACATTTCTCCTGACTATTTCCTATACTTTTATTTTTACATGAATTTTTATGTACATTTCTTACATGGATGACGTTTACCAACCTTGTCCATGGAAATTACATACACCGTTCGCTTTAATCCCTGACATTCCAAACTCACATGATAACAGGTTCCGTAATCTGTAATGTAACAGGTTTTTCCACTCTTCTTTTTGCAACAACTTCCACACCGCACATATTTGCTTCCATTTTTATTTCTTGAACTTTCTACTTCCTCTAATGACACTGTACGGATACTCAGATCCAGATAGGCACAGTCCCTGCTGCCATGATAGGCCTTTCCGGTCTTTGTTACATAGACAAGCTTCTCTTTTCCTGCATCATCCTCCTGCGGAATATACCCTGTCCACTTCCTTGCGGATACCTCCTGTTCCGCCGGATATCTCAACGTTCCAAAGAATCCTACCGGTATTGTCATCCGGTAACTGGCGTGCAGTATCAGTTCACTTCCTTCATAATTGGATTTGCTAAAAGAAATCCCCGCTTTTCCCCCATCAATATATTCAAATGGTACATTTTCTTCTTTTGCACTTTTTAAAAAATGCAACTGTACCTTTGCCGGATGTACAGTATCGGAGCTTTCACTCACGCATGCTGCTTCTACCCTTGCTGTATACATCATTGCCTGCTCCATAGTGATCTCTGTCTGCATGATCCGAAAATAAAACAACAAAAAAACCATAAATCCAATAAACAACGGAAGTGCAACGGCTGCTTCCACCGTCAGGGATGCACGATAGAAAGTGCGTGGATATGTCTCTGTCAAACGGAGGATTTTTCTATTTCTTTTTCTTCTTGAGAGAGCTTTATTCACTACTTTTCCAAATAAATAATATTTACATTTAATTTTTATAAACAGAGACATATCCACGCACTTCCTATCCATTTTTTCTAAAAATATGTATATTGATTGCACCTGTCTATCTGGAAAGTCTCCATTCCAAGCCTTTGGATCGTGATCATATTCCAGAATAACGGCTCTGCTTCGTAACTTACCCTGCTCTCACATCCGGTCATCATATGGTCCATCTGTATGCTCTTTCCGGATATGGCGCTAGTATTTACCTCGATAATATCCATGGAACGGTAATTTACTGCACTATTTTTTTTCGTGCTGACGAGAAACTTTAAATATTTCATGTAGTCCCAACCATTCTCGCAGTCCTTCGCCATTGCAAAACCATCTACCGCTTCGCTTGTCTGGTTGATGCCGGTTGTCCACTGTTCTGCATTTTTTATCCATGCAATTTTTCTTCCTTCCAACAATGCCCGCACATCCAATATGCTCTCAGAATATGCCCATGCCGCTAAGATTCCCCATTTTGTCGCTGAGATGACTGCCGGATTCATGCTCCAGCCCATCAACGCCGTTGCCAGTTCTTGTGCTTCTATGCACTTCTGCTGATCCCGAATCAGATATCCCATATTTGCTATTTCTCTAATCGTTATTAAACTTTTTACTGTTTCCTTGAGATTATCACGGTCTGTGGACTCTCCATTTAAAATGTATTCCCACTCATAGTCTAATGCATGATTTGACTGCACCTGTCGATAAGAACTCATATGGGTTTCTAAATATTTTGCAAACCATAATTCTTCTAATATTGCTCCCTGCACCGGAAGATTTCCGGCTTCCTTCTGCCGATGTTCTAACGTATGCTCTAATGAAATGGCTTTATTAGAAAGGCTGCTTTCATCCCTTACAACCAACGATAAAATACTGCTCTTTTTCCACTGATTTGCATCTTCTATGGGGTTTTTTACCTCTCCTTGCGGTTTTTGAGCGGCAATATTGTTTTCTTCTCCCTTTTCTGCCTGTTCCGCTTCTTCTCTTTTCTTATTTGCCTCTTCTAAATGTTCTTCCACTGTCCCATTTTCGCGTTCTAAGGTTTCTTTCTCTTGTATTTCCCCGGCAAAATTATCTACTTCCGGTATCACAGCTTCTCTTTTGGCTGTCTGGGCTGCAAGATGCCGGAATACATTTCCTCCATCATCCGTCAATAACTGATACCGGGAAATTTTGCAATCCGTTAGATACATTCCGTAGAGTTCCTTATCTGACTGCTTTAAATTATTAAGATTTTTCTCCTGCAAATGTCTCTCTACGTTTTCTATGGCAAAATTCCCATTACCATAAGCACAATCCAGCATTAGGAGTCCATAATTCTCATAGACTTCTTTCTGATACTCCGCAAAGACAGATTCTAACGCCGCATCACTAACGATATCTGCTTTCGTACCAAGTCCTCTAATTCGTGCTGTTTCTAACAATGCAAAGAAAAATGATGCACTCAGCAGTATCAACATGGTAAGAAAGACCGTGATGCTTGCCTTTTTACTATATTGCTTTTGCATTTTCTGAAAGTTTTGTAAACAATTCACCGACAAGTTTTGTAAGCTGTGTTTTAAAAATTGCCACTACCGCAATTAAGACCACCAGAATTAAGATCATCTCTACCGTACCAATTCCATCTTCTTCTAAAAATAATTCTTTCAATCCTTTTTTCATAGATATTTTCCTCCTGTGAAATCTTCTTAAAATTTTATCAACGCCGGAACAATGATAAGAACCATGATAATACTAAGCATCAGCATCATCGGTAATAGCAATTTTGTTCCTGCTTCCTCGCCTAACCGTTTTGCCAGGTTTTTCCGCTGTTCCATTGCCAGCTCTGCCTCCTTAGATAGCAATTCGCTAAGTTCCGAGCTTCCTTTTCGCAGATTTTGTGTTAACAGGGATGCCAGTTTTTTGTATTGCCAGAACCCACAACGCTTTCCAAAATTCTCATATGCTTTCCTTTCCCCGACACCGTCCTGCATCTCGTTCCATGTGTAGCACAGCTCTTCATATGCTGCATTCTTTGCCATACCCTCTTTCTTGTAGCGGTTTGCCATTCTCCCCCATGCCTTGGATACCGGCATCCCAGCTCCAATCAGCAAAGCCAAGGTGGTAACCAATTGTGGGTAATATAATAGCAGTTCCTCTTCCCGCTTTTTCTTTTTCTTTCGTTCTTCTTCTATTACACGAAATTTTAAGAGTATTCCTGTGACAGCTCCGAGCAGCAGCAATATTCCTACCGTATGCGAACTCTTTGCCTTCCATTGAATTTCTTTTTTTCCGAGTTTTTTCGGAAGAATAAAATTCTTTTTTGTTTTGTCCTTCCGGTTTTGCTTTTCCAATGCTGTCTCTATCTGTTCTCTGACACTCAAATCCGGAGAAAATGCATGAAATCCAAAACAATATTCTTCTTTCTCTTCTCCACAGCTTAATACCACACAGGCTTCTATCAACACACCTTTTTTTGGCAGTTCTTTTTTTACAAACTCTCCTTCTGCGTTAATAACCTCGTAGGAGTCCAGTCTCCACTCTGCCTCTACATTTCCATTTTGATAAGAGCTTTTCATAACAACCGGCTTTTTAATGCAATTTATGGATTGATTGTTTCCTATAAAGGTTTCATCAATTTCTTTTCTGGCTGCCTTTAACTCGTTTTTTGCCTCTTTTTTGGTAAATTGGCGCTCCGCAATCTCTACATTGACATCATAGGATTTTCCGTCAACAATGGCTTCTAAAGATTCCTGACGGTTTCCTTCTCCGGGTTCTTTTCTTTGCAAAAATTCCTGATTGAAAGACTCCGTGTTCTGCTGCTTAACGATGAGTAGTGCAAACAGGAGGGCAACTGCTGCTAAAATCTTTTTCCTATTTGTTTTTTCAATTCCTTTTTCAGACTTCAATTCTTCCCATCCTTTCTGAAAGCAGGACAGATGCGATATATCCCAGCAGACAGATTGTCATGAAGATAACCCCCAACACATTGTGATACAGTACATTCAGATACCCCGGCGAGGTAATATCAAGATAGAAAAGCAAAAACAGCGGCATAACATTCATCACTTTTTGTTCTAATTTCTTCTGCGCAATCATGGTCTGTATCTCTTCTTCTATCTGAATTTTACTGCTGATATTCCTTACCGTATTCTGTATAATTCCAACGAGATTTCCACCGCTTCGTTTTGCAAAAGAAAGAACCTCGGAAAAATTCTGTATTTCCTCTACTCCACACCTCTGTGCAAATTCTTCAAACACGATTTCTAACGGCTGGTTCATACAGACTTTACGATTGATGATTTCTAATTCTGTCTGCATCAGTCCGCCCTCTCCGTGTAATTCCTTCAGCTCTTTTCCTGCATCTAAAAATGCATTCTCCAGTGCATATCCGGCAAGCAGATTTCCTTCAATGATTTCCATACAATCCTTAAATTCCCGCAGTAATCGGCATTTTCTTTCCTCCTGCTCTTTTTTTACACAGTATTTCCGATAGAAGTAATACACAGGAAAAAACAGTAATAGTGCCACTGCACTTTTGTAAAACAATTTTGCTATCAGAGCCGTAATGCCTGCTGCGATGAGGATTTTCCGATACCTGCCCACTCTAATTTTCGCGTATTCTTTAATCTCTCCCTGCTTTTCCATTCCCCAATAACCCTTCCTCCTTTTTCACCCTTTTCCTGAAATTCCCACAATGGATATAGTTCTATCCTGCCATCCGTATATGCTCCAACTTCCATAATATTCAAAAGCTTTCTGGAACCGTCCCGCATTCGTCCTACATGGACTAAAATGTCCACACCAGAGGCAATCTGTCCCCGAATTGCCGATAGTGGAAGCTCCATTCCCATCAGTACCATGGTTTCTAAACGGTGCAGCATATCCTCACAGGAATTTGCATGCCCGGTGCTGAGACTTCCGTCATGTCCGGTATTCATTGCCTGCAACATATCTAAGGCTTCTGCCCCACGACATTCTCCGACGATAATACGGTCGGGGCGCATTCGCAATGCTGCCCGGATCAGATCCCGGATTGTAATCTCTTCCATCCCTTTTACATTGGCACACCGCGTCTCTAAACGTATCAGATTCTCTATTCCATGAAGCTGCAGCTCTGCGGAATCCTCAATCGTAATGATACGCTCCCCCGATGGGATACAGCCGGAAAGTGCATTTAAGAACGTTGTCTTTCCGGAACCTGTACCGCCGGAGATAAAAATGTTATATCCCGCTTTTACCAGCATCTCTAAGAATTGGGCTGCCTCCTTACTGAGTGTCTGCAATTCTATCAGCCGTTCCATCGTCATCGGCTCTTTCGGAAACTTTCGGATGGTAATGCAGGAGCCGTCTATTGCAGTCGGTTCTAATACGATATGGATTCTGGAACCATCTTCTAAGCGGGCATCCGCAATTGGCATTGCTTCATTTACAACCCGGTTATTCTTTGCCACCATCTTCTGTATGACATCCTCTAGTTTTTCTCTTCCTGTAAACTTTTTTTCCCATGCATATAAGCGCCCTGCTTTTTCATAAAAAATCTTCCGATACCCATTGACCATAATCTCCGTTACGGAATCATCCTGCAATAATTCCTCAAGGATATCGAGTTTTCTAAGGGAACAGAAGATTTCCTGTACATACCTCTGTTCTTCTTCTAACGAGATCAGATGCTCTTTCCCATATTCCCAGACTTTTTCTTCTATCTTTTCCTTTAACCGGGCATCATCATTCTCTTCACTTAAATCCATATCTTCCAGTACACGTTTTTGTATCTGTTCCATGTTATCAAGATGCATATTCTCCTCCTAATAAACGGCGTACACAGTTTCCTACTTCACCCATGTAGAATTCCTCTACCTGCATCGTTCCGTCTTCCCGCCACGCCTGTCCTCCCGGTAGGAATACTTCTTCCATTCTTCCTGTTAAACCTTCCTTAAACTTTTCCAAAAGTTCTTTTAATTCTTCTATTCCGGGATCTTTACTTGTCCGATTTTCCTTTAAGATCCAGATTTTCTGACACAGATCCAGCACTTCAAAAAATCCGCTCATCACACATCCCAGATCCAAAAGTAAGACTTCAAAGTCCGTCTTTTCTAAAAGAAGTTCTAAGAAATGCCTTACCTCGCCTTTTTTCCACTCCATGTAATGCTCCGGATTTGCCGGCGGTGGAATGACCTGATAGCTTCCCAGTGGATAAATACTACTCTTTAATTTTGCTAAGAGTTCTTCCTCGCCTTCCCTTAACAGATAAAATAAATCTCCCATATCCATATCCGGCTCTAAGCCCATGCTTTTGCAAAACCCGCTGCACACGCTAAAATTCAAATACAATAATTTTTTTCCTGCCGACAACTGTTCTGCCGCTGTCAGTGCAAATGGTGTCCGAAGCCGATGATTCCAGGGAGAATACACGGCAAATATCTGCTTCTCACCTCTCCAGATACTCTTTGTATCCATGCTCCCTGCCACTTTTCCAATCCCGGCATGTATTTCCCGCAGTATCCGGTCTGCCGGCTGGTACTTAAAGAGCACCCGCATATTTTCCTGTTCCGTGGAAATTTCTCCATTGCTTAAGCAGATGGCTTTTTTGGCCCTGCCTGCTTCTTCTTTGTTTTGAAAAAAGGTCTCCTCATACAGCAACAGATCAAAATTTTCGTCATTTTTCCGGTAAAGACTTTCATCAGAAAATCCAGTCACCTCAAAGTTGTCTTTTTCTTTCGCTGCAATATAATTTACAAGCTGTCTTGTATATTCTACATCCTGATCACAGATTGCGATCTTTTGTTTTTTCATCTCACCACCCCCAGATAATAGAGATATCCTGCCAGAATCGGCACAGAAAAATGAATCGTATGTGCATCCTTCACATAGTTTTTGAATAGTAATTTGAACAGTCCCATTGCTGCTCCTGCTATAAAGGCAGCTTCCACGCAGACCCACCATGTTTTTAATGTTAAAAATCCTGCTATTACGGAAAAAAGTTTGATATCGCCGGCACCTAAAGCGCCTATGCGAAATATCGGATAAAATAAGAATATCGGTATTGATATTTGAATGAACCATAAGGGAATGAACGAAATTCCCTTTTCATAGATTTGAATCAGAAATCCTGTCGCCAGTCCTGCTAAAATCAGCTTATTTCTGATCTTTTCAGTACGGACATCGGAGCATACTGCCAGAATTAAAATCCCCAGCAATATAATATATTTTACTTTCCTAAGCCATCCCTCCTTTGTGTAGTTGCATTTTAGCCTATTCCATACAGACTGTCCATTGTATAGTTTTTACAAATATTTTTTGCCATTTTCCACAAAAATTCTGTGAATCCTTTGTTTTTCAACATTTTTGATGTCAAAAAAAGAATTTCTAAATATTGTATATTTTGGATTTTTCTTGATTATACTTTATAAAAAGGATTAGGGTGTCAAAGGGCGGCTCACAACTTAGTGGCTGGCAACTTGCACAAAACTGAGACTGCTTTTGTGACTTTGGGAGAAAATTAGTAAATCTTAGTCTGGCTGTTCATGTATAGTGTTTTGCTGCCATGGACGGCAGCAAAAGTC
>JABLTS010036981.1_pt1 | contig 30200 bp, 22 predicted proteins | sample 7160081 | NCBI WGS metagenome assembly JABLTS01 (sample SAMN14651231, study PRJNA627086) | human gut metagenome | isolation source: feces | host: Homo sapiens | reverse complement strand
CAATCCTTAGCACCATTAATACACATACAGACTCTCTTGATATTATTAATGAAAAGATGTCTCTTATATATGATAATATTAATGTCATTGAATGTACTGATATCCACCATAAAACACACCGTGTAGTTGTGGCATTATAGACCTATACCTATACTGCGTATAAATGTTTATTCACACCAGACACACATACGTTATAAAATCATTTACTGAAACGAGGTAACTTATTCTATGGATAATTGTTATTTAGACGCTTTGGCTGTAATTACATTTTTTAAGATGTCAGATAAAAAACATCTTTTTATTACAGGAGACCGGGGAAGTGGCAAATCACATCTGTTAAACAACATTTTAAACCAGATTGAAGAAGCTATGGATATGTCTGATTTTTTCAATTATCTGCTGAGTCGCAGAACGGACACACCAGAAGTTGTTATTAAATCTAATCTTATAGATGACGGAAAGGAATATGTTATTGGAATACCACGTACACTCACTCCTGTTTCCCCTAAAAAAGGCAACAATATGACCATTGTAGAGGATGGCTTTATTAACTGCGCCTGCCCTGCCATCAAAAAGCATCTTATGACCTCTGCTGATAGTGTATTTGTTATTGACGAGCTTGGTTATCTGGAAAGCTCCTGTATCCCTTTTCAGGAGAACATTAAAAGTCTTCTTGATAACTCACGCGTATTAGCTGTCATCAGAAAACAATCCACAGAATTTCTTGACAGTATTAAAAGCAGAGCTGATGTACTTTTAATCGATATTGATAATATATTCAGCTCTATTTCGTGCATTATTATGGCATCAGGTATGTCAAAAAGATTCGGTACCAACAAGCTTTTAGCCTCCTTCAACAACAACACTCTATTTGAAAATGCGATAAATATAAGCCACTTTGTAAGCTTTGGTAAAACTCTTGCCGTAACCCGTCATGATGAGCTTGTACAGATATGTGAACGGGAACATATACATTGCATTAAACACAATATGCCTTACAAAAATGATATGGTACGTCTTGGTGTTTCACATATTCTAAAGGAAACCCACAGACACAAAAGCTGCTGCACCCAAGGGATATTATTTCTTCCATCAGACCAGCCGCTTATCACTAAGACAAGCCTTCAGCTGCTGTGCCTTTTATTTATTTACTACAACAGCAGTTATTTTGCTTGTAACAGCACAGATGAATCCAGCAATGCCAATAATAATTATTTCAATAATAATAGTAAGATATGCCGTCTTGCTTTTAATGGAACTCCTGGTGCTCCTGTAATATTCCCAGCCAGCTATTATGATGAACTGATGAATCTTCCACAGGGCAAGGGTGGCGGTTTTATTGCAAAAAAACATCCTGCACAGGTTATTTTAGTTCCTGCACAGGATGAATATGAATTATTTGATATTGATACTGGAAACGACCTTATTCGTCTTTCCCGGTATCTTCGCTAATTGCTGTACCTTATTTAGTTACAGCCTTTTCCTTTATTGTTGCTGCTTCTTCTGAAACAACTTCTTTAACCGTTTCCTCAGCTTTATTCTTAGGAAGAATTATGTTAAGTAATATCGCTACAAATGCTGCTGGAACAATACCAGACTCACCAAACATAAGCTGTACAGCCTGTGGTGTATGTGCAAGGATTGCAGGGCTTACACCCATACCATAGCCTACACCAAGTGCAACCGATACAATAGAAAGCCTTCTTGCATCAAGCGGCTCCTTAGTGATAAGCTGGATACCACTTACAATAATTGATGAGAACATCATAACTGCCGCACCACCAAGTACTGACTGTGGCATGATTGATATCAAGGCTCCAAGCTTAGGAATAAGACCACATAATATAAGGAATACAGCACCAGATGCAAGTGCAATTCTGTTAACAACCTTAGTCATTGCAACAAGGCCAACATTCTGGCTGAATGATGTATTAGGAAGCACACCGAAAAGTGCTGCAAGCGATGAACCTAAACCATCACACATAACTCCGCCTGAAAGTTCTTTATCTGTCGCTTCTCTTCCTACTCCACCGACCATAACACCTGATATATCTCCAACAGTTTCTACTGCTGTTACAACGAACATAACAAGCACAGGAAGTATTGCTCTTAAGTCAAACACTGGCTTAACTGGCATGAACTTGGGAATCGCAATCCACTTAGCTTCTGCAACCTTATTCCAGTTGAGTACCCATGACTTAGTATATTCAACTCCATCAGCAGTAACTGCTGTATGTGGAAGCACACAGCCCATAATAACTGCTACAATATAACCAACTATAATTCCAATCAGTATAGATGATGAACTAAGATACCCCTTTGTCCAGTGCTTAACGAATAATATAACAATAAGCACAACAAATGCCAGAAACAGATTCTCTAATGAGCCAAAGTCTTTAGCTCCATTTCCACCACCGAATGAATTAATACCAACAGAAATAAGTGACAATCCAATAGAAAGCACGACAGTTCCTGTTACAACTGATGGGAAAAATCTTCTTAACGGCTTAATAAATGCACCAAGCACTGTTTCAAAAAGACCACCTATAATAGAGGCTCCCATAATAGCACCATAGGCTAATATTCCGCCACCCATAACCTTTGTTACACTGCTGAACACTCCGATGAATCCAGAGCTTGTACCCATAATAATAGGCACCTTTCCTCCAACAGGTCCTACTGAAAATAACTGTATAAGCGTTACAATACCAGCTATGATCATAGCATTCTGTAAAAGTGCAACCTGAATGGATGCATACTCGCTTCCTGCACCAATACCACATGCTCCTGTAATAATAAGCAACGGTGTAAGATTTCCTACAAACATCGCCATAACGTGCTGAAGTCCAAGTGGTATCGCCTGTTTTAATGAAAGCTTTCCATTAAAATCATATGCCTCCGGCATAAGTTCTTTTATCTTTTTCATATATCCTCCGGTAAATTAACTATAATCTTTCTGTTATCAGCCTCATATGAAAAGGTCTAGGGAAAATCATTATGTAAGTACGGATTTTCCTTAGACCTTCCTCCTATATGACTAACGACTTACTCTCATTATCTTTGTACATCAAATGAAGCGTTATTCATAAGTCTCTTTATCTGAGAAACGCTTGTGATGTTAGTATCGCCACGTATAGCGTGCTTCATTACTGAAGATGCAACTGCAAAGTTGACAATATCCTCATGCTTCCAGTCATTCTGCATAAGTGCATAGATAAGACCTGAAGAAAACGCATCTCCACCACCAACTCGGTCCACTATCTCAAAGTTAAGAGTCTTACTCTCATAGGTCTGTCCATCAGCATAATAAAAGGCCTTAAGAGAGTTATTACTTCCTGAGTGTACATAACGTACTGTTCTTGCAATTGCTTTCATATGATACTGCTTATCAATAGCCTTAAACACTCTGTCCATATCCTCAAAGGAAGGATCCATAGTAAGACCATCCTTAACATCTGTTCCATCTTCATTGTATACATGAATAGGTTCTATGCCAATAAGTACATCTACATATGGAAGATATCTGCTGAGTACATCCCTTGCAGTTTCAAAAGACCATAATGTACTTCTGAAGTTAGGATCAAAGCTTACTGTAAGCCCAAGCTTCTTAGCTGCCTTAATAGCCTTATCTATAAGACGGCGGCAGTTATATGAAAGTGCAGGTGTGATACCGCTTAAGTGTAACCAGTCATAATCCTTTAAAATATTCTCAAAGTCTACATCCTTATAATCATATTCAGCAAACGCTGAGCTTCCTCTATCATATATTACCTGTGAAGGTCTTACTGAGACGCCCTCCTCAAGATAGTAAAGTCCCATTCTTCCGTCAGCCTTAATAATATGCTTAGTATGTACATCATTAGCCTTAAGGTAGTTAATACAAGACTTACCAAGATCTGTATTAGGTAATACAGTAAAAAATGTTGAGTCAACACCAAGATTAGCTAAGGAAACTGCTACATTCGCCTCTGCTCCACCATAATTAACGATGAAATTGTGAGTTGTAACTATCTTCTCATAGTTCGGTGGTGATAATCTTAACATCAATTCGCCAATTGCTATGAACTTCATATGTGCCTCCATCTATCATTAAACTATTAAACCTAATATAAGTAATATTTTATATGCATTAACAATAAACTATATTTATTGCTCTGTCCAAAAAATAATACTCCATTAAATGATACTACGCAGCCAATAAAAATGCAAACTGTATTTTTAGCCTACATCTGCTTTATAAGTTCAACCGCCTTTGTAGAATCCTGTATTTTCTGTACTGAATTGTTAGTCCTGATAGTCCGTTCCTTAACATCATTTATTATACGTTTAACATCACCGTTAATTACGCTCAGCTTTTCAAGTGTATCTGAGGCCTAATCGTTTGAATTATCAACAATCATTGTTACAGCCGTTCTCACCTTATCCATTGTTCCATTTGTCTTATCAGCAACCTCCTTAAGTGCATTTCCTGCATCAAGAAGTGCCTTTGCATTCGCTGATATATTTTTACAATTCAGCCTCCCTATGACTGACAATCTTACCTTCCTGTAACCGTCATTGACTTAACCCACTTTCAAATATATAATTTTATAACACATATGAATTCGTTGATTGCTTTGCAATCCACACAATTATCATCATATATAGGGATTAGTGTGAAAAATAAGATTTTTCACACGCAAGATTTGTGCTTCGCACAAACTTGAGATGCGCAAAGAAGCCGCGCAAGAATGGAGATTATTATATGAATTCACCACAGAAGAACACTGTAAAATGTGGCGGAATTAAAACATTAACCAGTCTGCCACATATCTATGCTATTGTTTTAATGGGACTATTTACATTTATTTTTTTAACTGTTGAATATATGTTTGTAAATGAGCTTTCTCTTCTTGTATCAGAACAAAAAGCCACTCTTTCACAGAATTATGTACTTGGTGTCAGTACAGCAGGTTTTTTATTATATCCTCTGCTTAAACATTTCTTAAGCAGGAGGCTTCAAAACATTCTGATGATTTTAGCAGGCTTGCTCTCTGTTTTTTTAACAATACTCATTACATGCAGTAAGTCATTTGAATATATATTTCACGGAGGAATTATTCTTTTTATACTTCTTGGTCTTGTTGGAAGTAATGTATACTATGTATCTGCATGTATGATTAAAAACCGTCATTTGGCAAAAACTGTCGGAATCTCATATTTTTTTGGCATCCTGCTTCAGTTTATAAACCATAATGCTATTCATATAAAGATCATACAGCTTGTTATATTGTCAGCATCTATAGTGATGCTTTTTATCTTGTTAATATGGAATGAACATATTCTTAACCGGTATAGATTGTATATCACTAGCGAATACACTACTGACAATATGATTAAAAAATATACAGATAATAATGTAGATAAAAATATAGATAAAAAAACAGATAAAAATATAATAAAGGGAAATAAACATTACATTCCTTTATTTATTAGTATTGTAGCTCTTGTAATGCTGATGGCATGTTTATTCAGCACTCTTGATAGTGCAGTAACGCTTATCCATTCTGATGGAAGCATCGATATAGGGCAGGGTGCCAGAATTCTGCTGCCTCTCAGTGGCCTTGCTGCCGGCTTTATATTCGACATTAACAATAGAAAATATACCGGAATCATAATGTACTGCATAATGATTCTTTCAACCATGTGTATTGTGCTGCTTGAATTTTCCAAGCCTTTTACAGCTGTACTTATTGTTTTCTATCTGTCCGCTGGATTTTTTGCCGTTTTCTTTACATCAGAATTCATGGAGCTTTCCTGGTATGTCCGAATTCCTGAGCTTTGGGCAGGAATGGGACGTGCTGTTAACAATATTACAGCTGCTGTTATTGCCGGCTTTGTTTTACAGCTGCTTTCATCTGATAATAATCTTTTAAAGATTATTCTTATACTTGTTTTATTTGTTCTGGTAAGTATTATTTCAGTTGTATATACATTTGAAAAATATTATTTTATACAACAGTTTACTATGCGTACAGATGAAGCTGCAAATGAACATGACAAGCTGCAAATATTAGCAGAAAAATACTCTTTTACTGAAAGAGAAAATAAAGTATTTAACTACCTGGTTACTACTGAAGATAATATCCAGACTATTTCAGAACATATGCACGTATCAAGGCGTACCCTTGAACGATATATTTCAGCTATTTATGAAAAAACCGGTATTAAATCACGAGTTGGACTTGTTAATCTTTATAACAAATAATTCTTTTAATATTTATATGTCTTTATATCATCTGTTTTTCAGTTTTAGGCAGCGTGGCGGAACTCCGCCACGCTGTTTTAGCATATTGGCGGACTTCCCTTATATACTTTTTTGATAATGTTATATATAGTATTAACAACATATACAGCTGATATGTACGTAATATTATACGCTCTTTTAATTCTGGGAGCTTTGTGTGAAATACAGATTTTTGCACAGATTTTGCACAGAAATAAACAAATAAATAAATAAATGAGAATTATTATCAAGAAACAGGAGGAATGATTTATGGTGAAAAACAAAAAATGTCATATCAAAAAAATCGCCGCATTAGCTGGAGCAGTCGTACTCGCAGTATCATCCGCAGTTTTATATGCCGCACCACCGGTAAAAGCTGCCAACGGACCATGTGATACTGGCGATTGGGCTTATGCTTATATTAATGTGAGAACCGGAGAAGATAGTACTACTATATTTTCTTCAAAAGGAACTAATTCTATAGATGGAATGTCTTATGACAGAAAAACCAATACGCTTACATTAAATAATTATAAAAACAAGACTGCTGGAATAGCTACTAATATGATGGGGGATGATTTCAAGATTAACCTTATTGGTGATAACGAAATCGGAGGTATAGGTTCATATGGTGATGCATGGGGCGGTTCTATCAATATATGTGGCAATGGTTCCCTGGTTATTAATGCAGACAGGGCAGGAGATTATGGTGTAGCTTTCTTTGCTGAGGGAACTAATTCAGTACTTTCAGTTGCAGACACATGTAATGTCACTATATATTCCGGTTCAAAGGCAGTAGTGCATACAATCGATAATCTAACGGACAAACCAATCAGAGATAATGGAACATTAAAGTAAAATGTAACTTATAATGTTTCACATCCACTACAAATATCAAGCTTATATGCCAGGTATTATGAGTACGACCCATATACAACTAATACAGTATATAAGAACGAGGCAGATAATACTTCATTATATTATATTAAGGAACTGACATATGTTGAATCTGGGAAAGTAACTTATACAATATACAAGCTTACCACAAAGAACGCTCTGGGTAACGTATATTATGCTGACAAGATAGGTGAATATGATAATATCCCTGCTGGATATACTAAAACCACATTAGACAATCCTATTTCATATTATGAGTCAGACGGCGGAAGCGGTGGAACAAGCCAGGTTGTAATAAATACAGCTACCAGTGAAAAATATGTATCTGCATATGCGTATGAAAACGGAGAATCATTTTATAAAATATGTAAGCTGCTTGAAAAGCTTGGTGTAGATGAACAAAGCAATGATGAAATATGGCTTGTTGATTATAGCAATCCTGTGGCAACATATAATCCTGTATGGGGAAGTGATAATCTTCCAGACGGATACAAGTATGACGGAACAGAGATAGAAAGTCTTTATAATGTAGAATGTATAGCAGACAAGCTTACATTTACAGCTAAATCAGCCGGTGACAGTACAACAGAAAACCCATCTGAAAACCCATCTGAAAAGCCATCTGAAAAACCAACCGAGAAACCAGGCGATGAGAAGCCATCAGCTCCAGACCAGGATTCCAATAATACAATAGTAGATGTATCCGACGGCAGCACAACAATCAAGGTTGATGAAATCCGAAAGATTATAGAAGATAACAAAACAAATGATGTTATTATCAAGTCTAACAATGATGTTACATTTACATTTGCCAAAGGAACTATGTCAGAAGTATCACAGGTTGCAATCTATGACTTTTCAACAGCAATTACTTCTGATATAAAAGAAGCTGGAAATATGCCGGCAGCTGTAACAGATGATATATTTGTATCTAAGATAGTATACAACTATTCTGGTACACTTCCTGCCAAGGCAAGCATTAAGTTAAATGTTGGAAAAGAGTATGCTGGCCAGACACTTTACTACAGCCAGCTCTTAGATGATGGCACTATAATAAGCCTGATGTCAGCAGTAGTTGATAATGATGGTTATATGACAGTAGAACAGGACCACTGCTCAACATATCTTATTACAAAACAGCAGCTTACAAACAATAAGCTGGAAACACCTAAGACAGCTGATAACAGTAATATTGCACTCTGGCTTACACTACTTATTGTTCTTTGCAGCAGCGCAACACTTTATACCTTTGCTGTAAAAGCTAAAAAAATCAATAGATAATTGAATGAATAATTAATTGATAGCTTAAGCTGTTATGTCATAATTTATACCAAAATACTACACCTTATTTTATAACCATTAGAAACTAAAAGTGGTTTAAAATGGTTCAAAGAGGTGTAGTATTTTGTTGCATTACCCCTTATTGTAATATATAATGTAATTAGTTTTTTACGTTAATTTTATATGAAGGTGAGTGCTTTTATGGACATTTACGAATCATTAAACTCTATACTTGTTACGTTGTTTAACGATATTATGAATATAGAGGAAAAAGCTTTAATTACAGATGAATTCAAGGATATTTCCGTGACCGATATGCACATTATAGAAGCTATCGGAATAGGTGAGCCTGGAACCATGGGTACCATATCCAAGGCTCTTGGTGTTACTATGGGTACGCTTACAGTTGGCATTAACGGACTTGTTAAAAAAGGATACGTTATCAGAACACGTGGCGAAAAAGACCGCCGTATTGTATATGCATCACTTACTGATAAAGGGATTGCTGCATATAATCATCACAAAAAGTTCCACAAAGATATGATTAACTACATCACAGAAGACTTAAGCGAAAGTGAAGCCATTGCACTTACTAAGACATTTACAAGACTGGAAGAATATTTCAAAAGCTTCTAAACATTCTTTTTCTTAAAAAATGCTTTTTTATATTCTGTTGGTGATACTCCCTCTATCTTCTTAAACACCTTAAGAAAATATTTTTCATCATTAAAAGCACACTGAAATGCTATCTCTTTAAGTGAATATTCTGTAGATATCAGAATATTCTTAGCTTCGTTTATTCTTACTTCATTAATATATCTTTTTAGTGAAATGTGTGCTGTCTTTTTAAACATATTTGACAGGTAATCTGGATTATAATGAAACAATTCTGCAATCTTAGCAACTGTAATAGATTGATTATAGTTATTGTGAATCCATTTTTTAATATTACTTATTTCTTCTGATATATCTTTATTCTCCTGTTCTTTGAATTCACCTGATAACTCCATTAAAAGACAGGTTAGAAAGTAATCCATAAACTTACTCTTAACCTGTGATTTTCTGAATGATTCATCCAACAGCTGTGAAAACAGAAGCTGTACTCTTTTACTATATTTTAAATCTCCATACTCAGGTAATATATAATTATCATCAGCTTCATGTTCAAAAGTTTTCATGTCATCATCACAGATATATGATCCTTCTGGTACATAAAAATGTGTCCAATAATATTGAAGATATTCTGTTGAACTATTGTAACCATAATGAAGAGTATTGCTTCTTAATATTATATATTGATTCTCTGAAACTACATACTTAGTATTATCCTGTACTATATAAAGACTTCCCCTTACAACTACAATAAGTACATATGAATCTATACATCTTCTTGGATGCAGAAAATTTCTGTCACGTACCAGCTGTCCACAAGATAAATATGTTAGTGGCTCATTCTGTGAAAAAACTATATATTTCATTTTGTTAGTCCTATCCTCCTATTTCATATCTAAGTTTATATTTCAATATAAAGCTTATTTAAAACATATTTTATGCCTCTTTATACATCTAAGTTTTTTTCACCATATATAAGTTTTATCAGTTGATATCAAGCTTTACTCATTAATATAATATATATAATTAGTAAAACTACTATGCACCTAATTAATCAGCATTATTTTACAATACTTCATATTAATAATAAAGGAGGTTCTTATTATGAACAAAGATTTTTACACACAATCTGTAAAAGATGTCAAGGTTAACGATGGTTTCTTTAGTCCTATTATGGAAACAACACGTACCCAGATGCTTCCTTATCAATGGAATGCTTTAAATGATGCTATCCCAGACATAGAACCCAGCCACTGCATTGAAAATTTTAAAATAGCAGCCGGATTATCACAAGGCGAATTCCATGGAAAGGTATTTCAGGATAGTGATTTATATAAATGGATAGAGGCTGCTGCATACTCACTAAAGTGGCACCCTGATAGCAGCCTTGAGAAACAGATTGATGAAGCAATCGATCTTATAGTAAGTACACAACAGTCAGATGGTTATATTGGCACATATTACACTATCAATGGTCTTGATAAAAGATGGACTAATATTATGGGAAATCATGAATTATATTGCGCCGGCCATATGCTTGAAGCGGCTGTTGCTTACTATGAGATAACCGGAAAGCGTAAACTTCTTGATGCCATGATAAGATTTGTTGACTACATAGATTCCATCTTTGGACCAGAGGATGATAAGCTTCACGCTTACCCAGGACACGAAATAATCGAAATGGCTCTTATGCGCCTGTATAACATTACACATGATGAAAAGCACTTAAATCTCGCGGCATATTTTATAAATGAACGTGGAAAACAGCCATGTTATTTTGATGGTGAAATTAAGAAATATAATAACATCTGGAAATGGAAGGACAGCTACTTTAAATTCGATTATTACCAGGCAGGTAAGCCGGTACGTGGCAGAGGTGAGGCTGTTGGACATGCTGTAAGAGCCGTTTATCTGTATTCAGGCATTGCTGATGTTGCAAGAGCTTCTGACGATGAAGAATTGTATACAACCTGTAAGAAATTATGGGATAATATAGTTCACAAAAAAATGTTTATAACCGGTGCTCTTGGTTCCTCATCATATGGTGAATCATTTACCATAGATTATGACCTTCCTAATGACCTTGTTTATGGTGAAACATGTGCATCTGTAGCTATGGTGTTCTTTGCACTCCGTATGCTTAAAATGGAACAAAAGGGTGAATATGCCGATGTAATGGAGAAACTTTTATACAATGGAACAATAAGCGGCATGTCACTTGATGGCAAGAGCTTCTTCTATGTTAATCCTTTGGAGGTGTATCCAGAAAAGAATGAAAAGATTCAGGCTTTCAGACATGTCAAGGTTAAAAGACAGACATGGTTTTCCTGTGCCTGCTGCCCTCCTAACCTTGCAAGACTTGTTGAATCACTTGGTTCATATATTTATACAGAGAATTCCAACAGTCTGTATGTTAATCTGTATATAGGCAATCAGGCAAATGTATTTGATAACACTACTAAAATAAGCATGCACAGCAATTATCCGTGGGATGGTAATATAAAGCTTAATATAGACAGTACAAGAAATGATATATGGAAGCTTGCACTACACATTCCATCATGGTGCCATAACTATACTATAAATGTTGATGGTAAACCAGCTGATTATACATTAAATGATGGTTATGCTTACATAGAGGCAAACTGGAACAATACACATACTGTTGAATTTAATATGGACATTACAGCACGTGTTGTACGTTCCAATCCTAAAGTGCGTGAGAACATTGGAAAAATAACTGTCATGCGTGGACCTGTAGTTTATTGTCTTGAAGAAGAGGATAATGGAAATAATCTCCACGAAATTGAAATGCCTGCTTCAACACAATTCAAGGAAGAATACCGACCTGATATGCTCGGTGGAATAGTAACGATATCCGCTACCGGACGTAAGATAAAAGAATCCGATAGTGATGATTTATATATTGACAATACCAATCCTGAATATGAAGATAAAGATTTACTCTGGATACCTTATTATGCATGGGATAACAGACATACTGGTGAAATGATGGTTTGGGTACGTGACTAATAATAAAAAAGGGGACACCGCACTAATTTTCTTAATGCGATATCCCCTTTTTGAAAGATTGTTAATCTTTCCGCCGGCCTGGCCGGCAATTATATATATGAGAGTTTTGGAAAAGTAAGCCTTATTATTTAGTTAACTCAGCAGTCTTATATATAAAGGTTACTGAGCTTTCCTTTCCATCCTTCTTATCAAGGAATGAATTATAATTCTTACCAAGCTTTATAACCTCCTTGATTGTATCTACTGCTGTATCAGCATCATTTCCTACCAGACTTGTTATAGCCTTTATACCAGAGGCGTTGAATTCAGCCATTCCATCCTTAAGGGTTATAGCACCATCATTAAGCTGTGTAACACCATCTGCTAATGTTGCTGATGATGACTTAAGTGTTGATGTACCATCAGCAAGCTGTGATGAACCATCTCTTAAAGCTGGATTGTTTGCATTAAGTGTTGCGAAGCCGTTGTATAACTGGGCAATACCTCCATTAAGTGTGCTGTTGTTTGCATTAAGTGTTATAAGACCGCTATCTATCTGGTCTATACCACCATTGATTGTATCATTGTTAGCATTAAGCTGTACAAGTCCCCCATTTATCTGGGCTGCACCGTCATTAAGTGCTTTGTTATTACCATTAAGTTCTGTAAGTCCTGTATCTATCTGGGCAACACCGTCATTAAGTGCTTTACTGTTTTCATTAAGCTTAACCACACCTGCCTGTAACTGAGAAGCTCCTGTATTTAACTTTTCATTACTGCTATTAAGAGTTGATACGCCTGTATCAAGACTTGCAATACCATTATTCAAATTATCATTATTCTTATTTAATTCTACTAAGCCATCATTAATCTGTGCTGCACCATCATTAAGTGTTTTATTCATGGAATTAAGAGTGTTAAGTCCATTACTTACATCTTCTGCTCCTTTTTCAAGTGCTTCTAGGGAATCTGTACTTGCTGCAAGCTGTGTTGCCACCTGTGAAAGCGCACTTGCTGCTCCCTGATTACCGGAAGCCTTGACTAAAAGTCCTAACTGGCTTGCATATAAGCCTGTCAGCTGACTGCCTGCACCATTCTTCACTACACTATTAGTATATGCTATAAGATATTTATTATACATTTCAGTAATCTTAGCTTCTATCTTTTCAGTTTCACTAGTCTTTGCAAGCACAGTAAGATCATCAGCTATTGTTATATCACTAAGACCTGCCTGAACAGCTGCTTTAGTAAGGTTTTCTACATCATCTTTAATATTCTGGTTCATTTTATAGGCAGTAATATTATTTTTAAGATCAGCAGCCATTTTTTCTGTAAGCATCTTCTTTAACTGTGAAACACCATTACTTACCTGTAAAGCTCCATCTGCTGCCTTCGTTACACCAGCTGTATAATCATTGATACCCTTTTTCAGAGCGGCAGCACCATTTCCAAGATTCTTAGCTCCTGTTGTGTATGCATTTATACCACTCTTTAAATCCGCAGTTCCTGATGCTGCAGCTGCTACTCCAGCTGTATATGTTGAAAGACCATCCTTAAGCTGTGTCGAACCATCTGCAAGCTGTGCTACTCCAGCTGTATAGTCTTCAATACCCTTTTTGAGTGTTCCTGCTCCTGCTGAAAGCTTAGATGCTCCTGTTGTATATGCTGCAATACCTGTTGTAAGAGTATCAGAACCCTTTGCAAGCTGTGCTACTCCAGCTGTATATGTTGAAAGACCACCCTTAAGCTGGCCTGCTCCTGCTGAAAGCTTAGATGCTCCATCAGTATAAGCTGTGATACCATCCTTAAGCTGGCCTGCTCCTGCTGCCAGTGCTGTTGCACCATCAGTATAAGCGTATATACCATTCTTAAGTGTTCCTGCACCATCATTTAGCTGGTTAACACCATCTGTAAGTGCTGGGATGCTGTCTGCAAGTGTCTGAGTACCATCCTGAAGAGTAACAGTTCCATCTGTAAGCTGGTCTGCTGCTGACTGAAGCTCATTCATCTTATCCTCAAGCTTTGCAAGAGAGAAGTCATCTACATCTACATCGTTGAGTACACTTGTAGTTGCTACTGACATAGACATATCAAGCTCAAAGTCATTAACATCTGCTGATATTTCAAAGTATTCCGGAATATCCATATCAAGGCTTTCACCATCAAACTTGAGGTTTAAGGTATCCTTTAAACCTGGCATAGTCATGCCAAGTGCTATTATATTATCACCAACCTTGCTGACCTTACCGTTAGTAACTTCTACATTACTGAATTTATCCGTTGGAAGAAGAGTTCCTGTGATCATTGTGAATGGAACATAAGCTGTCTGTGACTTTCCATTAACTTTTATAGTCTTCTTCTCATTGTTAGTGTAATCATATCTGATAGTAACCTTACCACTTTTGCCAATCATATCCTCTGGCTTTGTTTCTACACCATTTAACTTATAAGTAACCTTCATAGATACAGGTGCACTCTTACTTGAGCTGCTCTGGTTAGTTGTTGTATCACCGTTAGCATCTGTCACCTTTTCTGTTACAGTTACATGATCCTGTGTTCCATCTGCCTTACCAAACACATATACCATTTCGTCACGCGTATTTGTCTTCAATGTACTTGTGTTTGATACAGATAACTCATTTTTGATAGCATTGGATATTATGCTTTCTGTATTAGAAGCTGCCTCACTGCTTACTGCAACCTCGCTTGATACTTGATTATATGCTGTGTTTGTTCCACAAGCTGTAAGCGTTGATGCTATAAGAACAACACTCATTAATACTGAACTATATTTGAATAAAGTCTTCTTAACCATAACTATTCCTCCATTTTCTTACTTCCTGATATATTCTTATATCTGTTACGACATATACATCTTTGCCCGTTCATTCATCCATCTGGCTACATATCCTGATTCTTCTTAGGCTTAAAACCAAAGCTTGTATTGATAATGAGCTTATCACATAATACGAACAATGATGGAAGTATGAATATAACAACAAACATACTTATAATCGCGCCTCGTGCCATCAATGTACATAATGAACCTATCATATCAACTGATGCTATGCAGCCGACGCCAAATGTAGCTGCAAAGAAACCAAGCGCACTAACGATAATAGATGGTATTGATGCTGCAAGTGCTGTCTGTATAGCTTCCTTCTTAGCAAGTCCCTGGCTTCTTTCCTTCTTATATCTTGTTGTCATAAGAATTGCATAATCGACTGTTGCACCAAGCTGTATAGTACCGATAACAACGGATGCTATGAATGGTATCTGTGTATGTGTAAAATAAGGAATACCCATATTTACAAATATAGCAAACTCAATCGCTGCAACAAGTATAACAGGAAGTGATATTGACTTAAGTACAAACAGTATAATAACAAATATAGCTACTATTGATACTGCACTGACTGTCTTAAAGTCCTTATCTGTTATAGTTATAAGATCCTTAGTACAAGGAGCTTCACCAACAACCATTGCTTTTGAATCATATGACTTTACAATATCATTTACCTTATTAATCTGATTGTTAATATCATCTGATGCTATCTTATAATCAGTAGCAATCATCATTATCTGATAATCCTCACCCTTAAGCTCTGATACCATCTTTGATGGAAGGAATTCCTGAGGAATACCTGACTTAAGTGCTGTATCAAGTCCGAGTGCAAACTGTACACCGTCTACATCATTAAGCTTATCAAGCATTTCATTTGCCGTATCTGTAGACATATTCGTATCTGCAAGTATCATATATATTGAATTCATATCAAAGTTTTCTTCAAGCTTCTTGTTAGCCTGTGAGCATGCAAGCTCCTCTGGAAGCGTATCAGACAGATCATAATATACTGATGTATGGCTCTGTCCATATATAGCAGGTCCTAACAACGCAAGGAAGATAATAATAAATATCCACGAATGATTTACTATAAATGCAGCAAGCTTATCAAAGCCCGGCATAACATCTCTATGCATTGTCTTCTCTAATGCCCTGTCAAATGTAAGAATCAAAGATGGCAGTATAGTTACACATCCGATAACACCAAATATAACGCCCTTTGCCATAACAATACCAAGGTCAAGACCAAGTGTGAAGCTCATAAAACAAAGTGCAATAAAACCTGCAACAGTTGTTATAGAAGATCCGACAACTGATGTAAGTGTATTGCCAATGGCAACTGCCATCGCTTCCTTATGGTCATTTGGATACTGTGCCTTCATTTCCTTATAGCTGTGCCATAGGAATATTGAATAATCCAGCGTAACACCTAACTGAAGTACCGCTGCAAGTGCCTTGGTTATGTATGAAACCTCTCCCAAAAGGATATTTGAACCAAGGTTGTATACAATTGCCATTCCTATACTCAGCATAAAGAATACTGGCACAAGAAATGAGTCCATAAATATAGCAAGTACGATACAAACAAGCACTACCGCTATAAGTACATAAAGTGGAGTTTCTTTCTCTGAAAGATTCTTTGTATCTGTAACTACTGCTGACATACCGCTTATGAATGCCTGACCTTCTGTTTCTTTTCTTATCTGTGTTATAGCATTCATAGTGTCATCACTTGAAGTTGTATTATCGAAGAATATAGCAAATAACGTTGTATCTGTGCTGTCATTCTCGAAATACTTCCTGAACTTTGAAGGTACCATTTCTGATGGAACATCCTCACCAACTATTCCTGTATAAGAAATAACCTGTGCAACGTGTTCTACATTCTCTACCTTCTTGATAAGCTTATTGGCAGATTTCGTGTCCATATCCTGGACAACCACCATAGCATAGGCACCCTTATTGAAATCCTTCATAAGAATGTCCTGTCCCTGCATAGTCTCAATCTCATCTGGAAGATAATACAGGATATCATAGTTAACTCTTGTATTAACATATCCAATTGCAGATGGAATAAGAAGCAGGATACTTAGAACCAGAATAGGGATTCTAAGCTTAACGATTACTTTTCCAAACTTTTCCATACATTCGCCTCATTTCTACGTCTGCGACGTCTTCTTATATATTTATCCACCTTAGTGATCAGCCTTAACAGCTCTCACAGATAAATATATTGATAAAAACTCTCAAATATGACTTGTGGTCATTTTCTTTACAAACGATATTCTAGCACAAAATGACTGATAGTCAATATCAAAAAATGACTTTAGGTCATTTTTTTATAGATTTTTTATTTTTTTTATGTTAGAATAGTTACAGCTTAAAGAAATGAGGTTTTCATATGGGAAAACTAGAAAGTAATAAACAACAAAAAAGAACTTCTCTTTTAGATACAGCATTTAAACTTTTTACAACACAGGGGGTATCAAAAACATCTATTGCTGAGATATCACAGAAAGCTGGAATAGCCAAAGGAACCTTTTACCTTTACTTTAAAGATAAATATGACATCAGAAACAAGCTGATCTCTCATGAGGCAAGCAAGCTTTTCAAGAATGCTGCTACTGCTCTTAACCGGCACATATATGAGGAAACAGCTAAAAATGCTGCTTTTACAATCTCCTTTACTAATCAGATTGTATTCATTGCAGACCATATAATCAATGCTCTCAATGATAACCAGACTCTTCTTACTTTCATTTCAAAGAATCTGTCCTGGGGAATATTCAAAGAGGCTCTGACAACCAATGTTGCTGATGATGATCTTAACTTCAAAGATGTATATTACGATATGCTGTCCGAATCCGGACTTAACCTTAAAGAACCTGAAATAATGCTCTTTATGATAGTAGAACTTATAAGCTCTACGTGCTACAGCGCCATTCTCTACAAAGAACCTGCTGATATTGATACATTAAAGCCTTATCTTTATAACACTATACGGGCTATTATCAATGAACACACTATCAGCAATTAAATATAGTTTCTTCTTTTTTTTCTACACATAAAATAAAAAGTTCAGGATAAACATCGACTTGATGTTTATCCTGAACTTTTTTCACGTTTATCTTTAGTTCTTCACTACTTCCCTCGTATATCACAGTATACAGACCCCCATCTGCATACTGTAATCCTGTTAACTTTTCTGCCAACCCTATATTCGGCTGACTGCAAAGCTTACTACTTTCTCATATTAAAATACCTTATTGCTTCAATTGAAAAGATTAACTAAATTCTTTTCTTCTTGTTATCATATACAACTACTGATAATACAAGTCCTGCTGCCATCATAGCTAATACTGCATATACTACTGGACGTGCTGTATCACCTGTTGTTGCGCCTTCACCTGATTCAGTAGATGGAGCTGTGGCTGCATCACCTGTGCTGCTATCAGCATTGCCATTATTAGTATTATCTGGTGTTGTATTATCTGTTTTATCATCTGTAGATGGTGTATCTGGTTTTGTTGGCTGTGTTGGAACTGTTGGTGTATCACCCTTGTTATTATCATCCTTACCAGACGCAACTGTACTTGGCTTAACTGATTTAGCCTCAGCACTTGTTACATCAAGTCTTGCACCTGAGTTAGCTGGTGCTGTCTCATTTAATTCAAGAAGACCATGCATATTGATTGTACCATCTTCATTTCTTGTTGGAAGAACTGAAGTATCTACATTTACAAACCAGTCTTTAGTTGCTTCAACACCTAAGTTATTATAAGAAGCACTTCCATTATAGATATAGTTATCCTCGCTATGAAGAGCAAAAGGAATTAAATCATCAAGTTTAGTGTTCTTATCATTGTTTAAAGAAATTAATCCCTTAACAACCCATTCTTTTCTGTTTGAATCCTTTGTATTAAGACCTACATTGTAAGCACTATTCTTAATAGAATTGTTGTATGATGTACAATCATATATCTTAATATCAGGACAACTGTTACTTGTGATTCCCTTAGCATGGTTATCAAATGTGATGCTGTTCTTAAGAACATGTCCACCCTTTAAGTAACCACCACCAAGCTTGAATCCGTTACCTTCACCATATTCATAGTTAGGATCTGTAATATCATCTGTTGTAAGCCATCCGTTGTTGTAAGCTACACAGTTTTCAATAGTTACAAGACCTATCTCACCTGATACTGACTTAGCATAAAGATCCCATCCATCATCAATATTGTTATGTGAAATACATCCGTAGAATCTGTTTCCGTTACCACATGTAAGCTTAGCTGCGAAACCATCTGCATCGTTACGTCCAGCATCACAGTTATCAAAAGATTCACAGTTCTTTACAAGGTTATCTGTTGGCCATAACTTATACTTAATACCAGTCTTGTTATCAGCACTTCCTGAACGGCTTATCTGGATACCTGAATTAGCTGCATGTTCAACTGTACACATTTCAACGATATTGTTGTTACCACTAATCTGGATACCTACGCCTGATGAATCCTTAACATAGATACCATATACGTGCCAGTAATCACCAATGATTGATAAACTACAGCCTTCAAATACTGCCTTACCTGTATTCTCAGCAACAAGAGTTATCATTCTGCTTGCTGTACCACTTACGCTTCTCTGGATTGATATCCAATCCTTATATGTACCATCTTTAAGTACGATAGTCTGTCCTGGCTGTGCATACTGTACTGCTGTTGCAAGATTAAGTGGCTTAGCCTCTGTAGCATCACCATCTTTTGTTCCATCTGGTGATACTATAAGAACACCATTCTCTTCTCCATACGTAGCACGCTTAACTGTTACATCACCCTTAAGTTCATCTGTAGATGTAATCTTATCACTTGCCTTTGGAGCATATGTATAAGATATCTTATTGTCACCAATATTAACTGCTACATTTACTCTTGCAGCATCACCAGCTGATAATACTCTTTCTTCTGTCTTACCATCTGAACCTGTTACTTTAAGTGTACCATCACAGTTAGGAACATAGATAAATTCATAGCTTGCTGCACCTACTGTATTAGAAGAATATACTCTTCCGCTTGGTGTTATCTTATCGTCACCCTTATCATTAGATGTAATACCCTTACTCTCTGATTTAGTGAACTTGATGTTACTAATCTTAACACCAATCTTTCTACTTACCATCACACCAACAACAACTGTTCCATCTTCCTGTACTGATGTGAATGAATTATCTGTATTTTTAAGTTCTTCACCATTGCATACTGCTGTATATCCTTCATCTGTCTTCTCAAGTGAGAATTCATATGTTGAATCTGCTGCAAATGATGTAGCTGCCTTAAAGTCTTTCTTTGTAACAACTCTGTCAACACCATCATTATTAGATGAATCTGCTGATGTATAACCTGTTACATTTCTCATACAAGCTGTTTTTGACTTGCTGCTATATACCATAGATGAAGCATAGTTGAAATACTTATGTACATAGTCAACCTTGCCCCAGTTGTTAATACCAAGTGTATCAGCTGCTACTACACCAAAACCAGTCTGGTTATCTGGTGTCTTAGAAGTATCTGTTACTGTAAATGTAGCTGATAACTTAAAGTTTTCTGTATCTGGATCAATCTTTGTATAGTAGTAAGAGAAACCATCTTCATCATCAGATATCTTACCACTTGTCTGTGAAGCAATTTCAATAGTTCCATTTGTATTAGAAATATCTAAAGCTTCAACGTTGTTCTGCTTATTAGCTGTCTGTTCCTGTGAATCAAGATCATACTTAGTTACTGTTCCATCTTCTGCTGTAATAACCGCATTAGTTTTCTGTGCAGAACCTACTGTGGCTACATACCATTTCTGATCTGCATCCTTCTTAACTTCAACTGTTGCAACAGCATTAGCAACGAATCCATCGCTGTTTCTTATTGCTTCAACCTTAAACTCATAGCTCTTACCAGCCTCAAGTCCTGTTACTGTGTAATCTGCCTGGCTTGCTTTAAGATCTTTAACAGCATATGTAAAATCACCTGTGCTTCCAGCTTCCCTATAGCTTACTGCGTAGCTGTCTGCATCTTCAATATTAACCCAGTCAAGATATACGTTTCCGTTACCCTTATTCTGTGCCCATGTTATAACTGGCTTTCTTACTGCAAGTGTATATGCACCATAACTATATGCACCACTTGACTTATCAGCTGCACCAACTCTCTGTGCAACTGCTGTGAATGTATAATCACCTGACCAGAGTGGTGTAAATGTAACTGAATCTGTCTGTGCCTTAACATTAACTGTAGATACTTCGTATCCACCTTCAAGCATAGTAACCTTTACATTCTCAGCACCTTTAAGTTCATCTATAACTGATGTGAAGTTAACAACAAAGTTTCCATCTGCATCTGTTGTAACTGAATTGATAACAGGAGATTCTACTGTATCCCATGCAACTGCCTGCTTATTCTCTTCTGGATCATATTCTACCTTGATATCGTATATGTCAGCACCCTTAGCACTACCAATATAATATGTACCTGGCTTAACATTTTCTAATGTATATGTTCCTATCTCATCTGTTACACCTAACTGACCTATTGCTGTACCAGAAGTAACTCCTGTCTTAGCATATATAAGGTTAGTACCTTCACCAGATGCTCCCTTAGCTGCCGCTACAAGAGTAATCTTAGCAGTCTTTTCAACATTAACCTTAATTGTTGCTGTTCCATCTGCTAACTTAGTAGCTCCACTAAGCTGAAGCTTATTGTTATATGTAACACCCTTATATTCTGCTGGTGCTGCTAACTTAATAAATACATTCTTTGAACCATTGCCAGCTACTGTGAAGTAACCATCTGTTCCTACTGGTGTATCTGCTGTTACCTTGAACTTGCCATCTTCACCTGCATTAGAAACATCAAGGTCATTAGCGTTCATTTCATACTTCTCAATATACTTAACACTCATATTAAATATATCAAGACCATTCTTAGAACCAAGCTTATATGTACCAGCTGGAAGCTCTACTGTATACTTAGCTGCTGTACCCTTTTCAAATACTGCATCTGCAAGTGTAACTGTGGCACCGCCATCCTTAGCATACTGTAATTCTGGAACGCCTGAACCCTTCTGGGCTGCTACTAATGTAAGTCTGAAATCCTGCTTTGCTGTAAATGTGATAGCAGACTTTTCTTTTCCATCTGCGAATGATGGACTTCCATCTAATCTTAATGATGTTGTAAGTGTTTCCTTACCATAAGCTACTGACTGACCTGTAACTAACTTTGTCTTGTCACCATTCTTATATACATTAAAGAAACCTGATAATGTATCATCAGCTATAAGCTTACCATCAGCACCAAACTTTGATGCATCTACTGTTGCACCATCAACTGTATATTCTGGTAAACGGCTCTGAACCTCTACATATAAGAAGTTACCTCCATTGTCACCACCAAGCCAGTACTGACCAGCTTCATCAAGATTAAACTCAATCTTGTTAACAATGCTTGTATCGTTTTCCATCTCTATAGATGTAGCCTTAGCCCCTGCTTTAGCATACAGGAATGAATGTTTATCTTTAACTGACTTTACTGCAACATAAGCTATAACCTTAACTGGCTCTGTTGTAGTAAATGTTATACCTGCCTGTCCTGTAGATGTATTTAATCCACCTCCAAGATTAAGCGCCTGTGAATATTCACCCATGTTACATTCAAGCTTATCAGCCAATGTCTTTAATGAGTTCTTACCACCCTTAGCAGCAACAGTGAAATAACCATCTGTTCCTACTTTAATATCTTCTGTGACCTTGCCTTCTGCGCCAAACTGCTCAGCTTTAAGGTCAGCGGCATCCATGACATAAGCCTTTTTTGCCACTGCTGTTCCTTCGCTTCCAGTACTTTCAGCTGCAACAACAGCCGCTGGAACAGAAGGGAACATACCTACCAACATAAGTACTGCGCTAAACATAGCGAATACTCTGTTAAAAGTCTTCTTCTTCATAACTTCCTCCTGATATATATTTGATTCACATTTCCAAAAAACTGTACAATATAAACAATTCCTCAATTAAAACAATCAATTCTTTAAATAATTATTATAATATTACCAAAAAAAACGCCTTTTCTTCTTTGTAACACTTTTATAATTATTTTTCTTTTACCTAATATTTTTTAGAAATATTTCACAAGTAAACGTATTATATATTATTTATTATAATAAAGCAACCTATTTTGCATAAGTTTTGTAACAAAAATGGCCGTCGCAATAAGAAAAAAATCTTAATGCGACAGCCTCTTCTATTTTTTATTCACTTTCAAGCAGCTTATTGTATATATCCCTCTTAGATACTCCTCTGTCCTTAGCTGCTGCCTTCATAGCTTCCTTCTTATCCATCCCCTGGTCCATATACATCTGTACATGCTCCATCTCAGACATAGCCTTCCACTTATCCTGTTCCTCCTGCTTTATCGCATCACGGCTCTTACCTGCGATAACAAGAACAAACTCGCCTCTTGGCTCATTCACTTCATAATACTCACAGGCTCCATCAAGTGTTGTCACCATGCTGTTTTCATATCTTTTCGTAAGCTCCTTGCACACTGTTATTGCACGTTCACCACCAAGCACTGTGCTAAGCTCCTTAAGTGTCTTTAACAGCCTGTGAGGTGCTTCATATATAATCATTGTTCTTGTTTCTGACTCAAGCTCTGAAAGTATGTCTTTTCTCTCATTTTTGTCCGATGGAAGAAATGCTTCAAATGCAAATCTTCTTGTAGCCTGTCCTGACATTGTAAGTGCTGTTATACAAGCTGCTGCCCCAGGCACACTTGATACCTTTATACCTGCCTCAAGTGCCTGTCGTACAAGCTCCTCTCCAGGATCTGATATACCAGGTGTTCCTGCATCAGTTATAACGGCCACATTTTCACCCTTAAGCATTTTCTCAACTAGTGTTTTTGCCTTGTCATACTTGTTATACTCATGATAACTAGTCATTGGCGTATTTATTTCAAAATGATTAAGCAGCTTTATACTGTTTCTCGTATCCTCTGCTGCTATAACATCAACCTCTTTTAATATTCTTAACACCCTGAATGTTATATCCTCAAGATTTCCTATAGGTGTCGCACATAAATATAACTGTCCTATACCCTGGCTCATGCCTTTATCCGATTCCAATATATCTTTATTATCCATACAAACACCCTTTCATATTGTAGCTTCCATATTAATAACCTTCCAGATTATTATTTATATCCGGAATCATCCCAGATTCATTCTTTCATTCCATACATATCCAGAAGCTCTGCTGTATAACTTCCGTCTTTATTATATACAATAAGTGGTTCCTCCACTTTAAGCTGCGAATTTCCACCTTTAACTGCCTCTATAAGCACCATATTGGCAGGCTTATCCACATATGGATATACAAGCCTCATTCGTTTAGGCTCTAAGTGGTTGTTCTTCATAGATGTAAATATATCTACTAATCTTGATGGCCTGTGCACCATATACATATGCCCCTTAACCTTAAGACACTTAGATGCCTCTCTTACTACATCTTCAAGACTACATAAAAGCTCATGCCTTGCTATGGCCTTTGCACTTTCAGGATTAACTATTCCATGATTCTCATTCATATATGGTGGATTACTTGTCACAACATTAAAAGAAGCCCCACCAAATATACGTGAAGCTTCCTTAATATCACCCTGAACCATATTTACGTGATCAGAAAGGTTATTCAAACTGACATTTCTTGCTGCAAGATTGAAGCTTATATCCTGTATCTCAAGTCCTGTATACATACCACCAGGATTCTTAGCCTGCATAAGTATAGGTATTATACCATTCCCTGTACCAAGATCCAGCACCTTATCATTCTTTCCTGCTTTTGCAAATGTAGACAATAAAACAGCATCCATACCAAAACAGAACACATCTGTATTCTGGATTAACTTAAGATTATCCCTGCATAAATCATCTATTCGTTCATTAGCATTAATCTTATATTCTGCATTAATACAAGCTTCTGCATTTATCTTAACATCAGTCATCATTGATATGGGCTTTTCCTTCCTTTCTCTCAAGCTCTTCAAGCTCTTTTAACTCTTTATCATCTATGTTCATTCTGTCGTTTTTTCTTTTAGGCTTAAATCGCAGCTCTGAAACAGGATATTCCCTTATTTCTTTTTCATCGCCATCAAGTGTTACTATAACTTTAACAAGCTGTCTTAATACATTGACACTTGACACCTCACCTTTAAGCTTCTCAGGAGTGGTTACATAATCTCCTACACTTGGAAGATGGCTGTTAAGCTCTTCATAAGTTTCCTGCTCATTCTTAAGGCAGCACATAAGTCGTCCACACACACCTGATATTTTAGATGGATTAAGTGAGAGATTCTGCTCCTTTGCCATCTTAATAGATACTGGTACGAACTCTGGCATATATGTTGCACAGCACAGTGGTCTTCCACATGAACCTATACCACCTAGAATCTTAGTTTCATCCCTTACACCTATCTGCCTTAACTCTATACGTGTCTTAAACACTGATGCAAGATCCTTAACAAGCTCCCTGAAATCTATTCTTCCATCTGCTGTAAAGTAGAACAATACTTTATTATTATCAAATGTATACTCAACCTTGATAAGCTTCATAGTAAGATTATGTTTTTTAATCTTTTCCAGACATATCTTATAGGCTTCCTTTTCTTTTTCCCTGTTCTTTGCTTCTCTTTCATCATCCTCAAGAGTAGCTATCCTTATAATCGCTTTGAGTGGCTGTACTACATCACTGTCTTCAACTTCTCTCTCTCCAAGTACAACAGAACCATACTCAACACCACGCGCTGTTTCAACTATAACGTGCTGGCCAACCTCAACACTATATTTGCCAGGTGCAAAGAAATATATCTTTCCCACCTGTCTGAATCTAACTCCAACAACCTTAGTCATTATATTCTCCTAACCTTTAGTCAGTTTATTTGCATTTAATGTGCGTTGAAACTTCCATAAAAAGCCACATCCATGACTTTTTATTTCATTTTCAATATTTTCATTTTCAATGTTGTCATTCTCATATTGTCATATCCAATATATATGACTTATTATCTTATACCTACATAGCCTCTTTCATAGCCATAATAAGAAGCTCTATACATAAATCAAAGTTAACATTAGCTTTAAGTCTTATTCTTACCTTATCTATGGAATTAAGTATATCCTGAATGCCCTCATATGACATAATCTGTGCCTGTGACTTAATAAGCGATATTTCATCACTGAATATAAGATAATTCGTATCGTTTGTACTCTTAAACAATAACACATCCCTAAACCACATAGCCATAAGATCAAGATAATCATCTATTGTAAGCTTATAATTCGTTATGTCTTTAACTACAGACATAATCTCCGCTGATGACATCTCCTTAGCATTCTTTATAACATGCATGACATCCTGCTTAAGATGTGCAAACTCTGTACTTTCTACAATCGTTTTTGCACGTCCTATCTTTCCCTGTGCGAAATTCGCTGCAAACCTGCATTCATATTCTGATATATCATAATTGCTTTTAAGATATTCCTCTACAACACTATCCTTTATAGGTCTTAAATCAAGCATTACACATCTTGATAATATTGTCTGAAGGAATATATCTGCGTTGGTTGTAAGAAATATTACGATACCATAGACCGGTGGTTCTTCTATAGTCTTAAGAAGTGCATTCTGTGCTGCAACTGTGAGCTTTTCAGCCTCATCTATAATATATATCTTATATCTGCTTGAATATGGCTTAATCTGCATATCAGATATTATCTGGTCTCTTACATCATCAACACCAATACTTGTTGGTTTCTCATGCTTAACCCATATAATATCAGGCTGGCTGCCTGAATCAGCCTGTATGCAGGAATGACATTTATTACATGGATTAACTGTCTCTTCCATATTCTCACACTGCAGAGTCTTAGCAAATATTCCTGCTAACATCTTTTTTCCTGAACCAAGTCCGCCATTTATAATATATGCGTGTGATACTTTACCAAGCTTAATGGCACTCTGCATATGCTCTTTAATTGTTTCATATCCATAAATATCTGAAAAACTACTCATTTTGTTTATTCCTGCATCTTTCTACTTCTTTTTATATGACTATGCTTATGCTGTGATATCAAGAAGAAGCCCCCTTATATCATCTATCCTTCCAACAATTTCAAGGTGATTCTTTTCTTCTTTAACAAGTTCACCTGCAAGTTCATCAAGATTCTTATCAACAAGCTTGACTATGCCATATACTCTGTGACGGCCTCTTCTGTCAAGAAAGTTCTCTCTTGAAAACTTATGCGAACGATTAACTACCTCATTTAAAAAGCCTTTTACGAGTTCTCTGTACTTACGCATATCTTTAATATCCATATGCTTAGCAATCTTTTCTCCCTGCTCAGTAATCTCCTGCATCATATTACCAAGCTTTTCCTGAAGGTCTTTTTCTTCAATATTACTTATTAATGTAAACTTGAAACTATCATCTGAACTTGCTGTGCTTTTTACACTCTGTATCTGAGATGACGCTTTAATATCATTAACTTTAATATCCATAGCAAACTCCAATCATATAACATATTATCATAAATACAGCATTAAAACAATCTTGTCTTTATTTCCGCTTTTATATTATATATACATTCATCAATTGAACCGTTATTACTGAATCTTTTAACAATACCGGCATTTCTTATATTTTCCTCTGAAAAATCAACGCTGTCAGCTAAAAATCTTCTGCACATTTCCTCGTAATGTGGAACAGCCTGCTCCTGTTCTCTCTTAATAGCCCTCTGCAGTCTTAGTCCATCTTCTACTTCAATATATATCGGAAGCATACACTCTTTTCCAAAGTACTCCACGAATTTGTTATATGCCTCTATTGTTCCAATAACTATGTAACGCTTTCCACTTCCAGACTCTATCTGACCATCATCTGCTGTGAAATATTTCCACTCCCCGTATACAGTCTGATATTTTCTCATTTCAATGATTTTATTATTTTTCTCAAACTCGCAGACTTTGTTGTCATCTACAAAATAATACTCAACCCCATCTGTTTCACCAGCTCTCATAGGGCGTGTTGTATACATGGTTATTGTACTTAACCCAAGTGTTTCATCCTCTATAAGTGCCTTAAATATATGATCCTTTCCACTGGAACTTTTTCCCATTATAAATGCTATTTCAGGCATACAAATGCTCCTTTACATCCCTCATTTTTTGTATTTTTATCGTTGCGGCTATCCTTTAAATTATCTTTAAGTCCAACTACTTCAAGACCATTATCTATTGCTTTGCTTATTATATTAACGACATTTTCAGATATAATCTCACCAGGACAAAGAATTGGAATTCCAGGTGGATACATATATACCATCTTTGCACTTATTCTACCATACAAAGAGCTGTCATTCATCATAATTTTATCATATCCGTTTTTATCACCTTCATTTAAAGCTTTTGCTATACTCATTAAAGCTTCATTTTTAAAATCAGCTATATTTACTTTTATATCTGCTTTTTTAATTGATGAAGTATTATTAAATATATTGTAACGCTCAGCATAATTTTGATTATTATTGGCATTATACCTTCTATCTATTTCACACAATGCATTGTAAAATCTGTCATAATACTCTGCAGAATCAAATATTGAAGTCATAGCTATGGCATACTTTAATGATGACATTTCAAGCTGTATTCCATACTCATTTAATAATATATCATATAGTTTTTTTGCATTATCACAGCCAATAACTATTTTAGATATATCATCTGAATCTATAAGCTTTATATTTTTAAGCTGACCTAATTTATTGCGTAATATTTTTAACTTTGATATATAATTTTCAAAAAGATATTCACCATCTTTTTCTATTATGCTCATGCATCTGTCTATTGATCCCATAAGTATATATGATGGACTGGTTGACTGATATATATTCCAGTATCTTTTCACCTTAGAAACATTTACATATCCATAGTTTATATGCATAACTGCCGTCTGTGTAAGCGAAGGAAGTGTCTTATGTACACTGTTTATAACTATATCTGCCCCCTGCTCAACTGCCGTCTGTGGAAATTCACAAGAAAACTTAAAATGTGCTCCATGAGCTTCATCAACTATAAGCGGTATATTATGTTCATGAAGATATGCTGCTATATTTTTAATGTCTGAAACATTACCTTCATATGTCGGAGAAGTTATAACTACTGCCTTAATATCTTTGCCCATACTCTCATTCTTTTCCACAGCATCCTTTATTTCCCTTAAACTTATCCCCTTGTAGTATCCATATTCGTTATCATATTGTGGATAAACATAATTCGCATCCAGTTCATTTAGGATAATTGCATTATAGACGGAAATGTGACAGTTTCTTGCCACTATTATACTGTCCCCTTTATCCGTAACTCCACATATTGCCGCCATGTTACCTGCCGTACTTCCATTAACTAAAAACAGACTCTCATCAGCTCCATATAATGCCGCTGTCTTTTCAAATGCTTTCTTTATCATTCCATCTGCATTATGCATGTTATCAAAGCCATCTATCTCAGTAATGTCTATATCATATGGTGCTGGCATGTCATCCATATATCTTCCAATAAGTTCACTGTTTCGTTTAGCACCTGGCATATGCATAGGAACTATGTTTTCCTTGCTATATGTTTCTAATTTTCCAAGCATATCATCATATTGGTAAGCATTTTCATTATGAAGTTTCATTTTCAGTTCATTTTCTTCATATTGTTCATTTTCTTTATATTGTTTATTTTCTTCGTATATTTTCCACTCATTTATTTTTTCTGTAATATCTTTCATACTTATTTATTCCTTCCATAACATGCCTATATAAATACGGTGAACTACCCATTCTCTAAAGCCAATGGACTTCCTGCTTCACAGACCTCTTGATTTACTATCTCCACAAGATTAAATATATAATTATAACAAAAAAAAGTAGATATTACGTACTGTAATACCTACAACATCTAGTGCCTAGAACCGGAATCGAACCAGTGACACGAGGATTTTCAGTCCTCTGCTCTACCGACTGAGCTATCTAGGCAAAGTAGCGGGGACAGGATTTGAACCTGTGACCTTCGGGTTATGAGCCCGACGATCTTCCGAGCTGCTCTACCCCGCGTCATCTATAACTATTGTATTCATATATGATGAAGATTATTCATCAAATGGGCGGAGAAGGATTCGAACCTTCGAAGGCAGTGCCAGCAGATTT
>JABLTS010116426.1_pt1 | contig 30334 bp, 20 predicted proteins | sample 7160081 | NCBI WGS metagenome assembly JABLTS01 (sample SAMN14651231, study PRJNA627086) | human gut metagenome | isolation source: feces | host: Homo sapiens | reverse complement strand
GGCTTGCTTGGATTTTGATTTTTTAGAAGAGTGGATTTTGTTTGGCTTTTAATGAGTAATAGCGAGCTATTGCGAATTAAAAACGGACAAAAGACACCTTATAAAAAGCAAAAGACTGCAAGCAGTCATAAAAAAATAAAGTAAAACGTCCTAATGACCGTTTTGGGTTTATCACAAATATCAATTCAATCTTTACGCTCCATGAAACAAGTATTCCTCCTGCACCTTCTTCGTAAGATGGGTGAATAGAGTGTTGAGCAGCTGCTTGCTGAAGTCGTATGCGCGCTTCTGTATGGCGATGCCGGCAGCCGTGAGAGCCTCAACGGCATTATCGGGAGCTTCCTTGCATGTGGCGAGATATTCCTTCTCTATCTTCCGCTGCGTCTCGTCAAACTCAGTCTCAAGTTCAAGATATGCCTTCTTGATTATCGGGGCAAAATAGTTGTAGTCTGTCATACCCAGGGCGGCAATCTTGCGGAAAGTCCAGTAGGCGGAATAGTCATCGCTTTCGCTATTGGCACGATATGTATACCTCTCGTCCACCTCCGTAGCTCCCTGATAGAAGGGGATGAACACGCTCAGGTCTGCCATACCAAACGCCACGTATGTCACTTCGCCAATAGCCGTCGGCAGCTCCGGACGCACCTGCATGATATGCGTCTGCGTAGTACGGAAGATACTTACCGGGCGGTATGGCTCCTTGCCGTTGGAATGGAGGTAAGGGTCGTGGTCGGTATTGTCGTAGTGGAAGCGGAAAGCCTTGCGCAGGTCTGCAAGGGATATTTTCCTCTCAGCCTCGGCAAACACGGGGAATGTGTTTTTCGTCACATCGTTATTTATAGCCGGCGAGAACATCTGTTGCAGTCCCCACACGCGCGGATAGTTATATGTAGTATCGAGTTTCTCGTCTCTCGAATAAGCCTCGTGGAAATCAAAATCACCGTCGGCAGGATTATACAGCCCGTTCTTCTCTGCAAACTCTATCAAGTCTGCCGATGCCAGGAAATTCTCCTTGTCTTCCGGGTCATACTTGCGGTAGCGGCTCTGGTTTCCGGTCACGAAATACTTGTCCTTTGGCATCCTGCACGCCAGCCATCTGTGTCCGCCGGCATTCTCCAGATACCAGGTCTCCTTTGCATCGATAAAACCGATGCCGAAACCTTCCGCCGACCCGTATTCCTCAATCAGCGCTCCCAGTCTCTCCACGCCCTCGCGGGCTGTATGCACATAAGGCAAAACGATGTTGTAGGTACAGTTCTCCGCCAGTCCGTCCTCCACATACGGGTCAGCCTCAAGAGCCTTCTCGCTGCTGAAGATAGTCTCTGTGGAGCTCATTCCCACTCCTGCCGTGTTATATCCGGCGCTACCCCACTCTCCCGGATATGTATAGTCCGGCAGACCGGTATAGCCGAGTGCTTTCTTCGGCAGCGGACAACGGAACTTGCTGTCCTTCGCCACGAATTCCTCCTGTCCGTCGTCGGTATCCCTGTGCACCTCCACGTTGATAGCCATCAAAGCGTCGAAATCACTTGAGCGGCACAGATATCTCGCACCGTCCACACTCTGTTCCTCCCCCACGATAATCGTAGTACATTCAGAAGGAAGCTTTCCTGAAATCTTTTCTTTCTCCATAGTCCCTGTTTATTTTAATATATGGTTCTATAGATGCAAAAGTATGAAAAAACAGAATAACACGAAACAAAAAGACATATTAAATATGTATAAAATAGAGAAACCCTTGCTCCACAATGACACCATTCTGACATTTTTTCATATTTACGGGTCTGAAAACGTACAGATTGTCAGTCACCAACCCTTGCAAAGCCATTGGCACACATGTTGCGATATGCCTTAATGAAAGCCGAAAGCCTTGAAGCTTGAGGCAAGAAAAAAAATAAAACAACAATCAGAAGTCCCGACGGATCCGCATGGTGAAGGGAGGACGAGAAAAATAAAATTTGGAGGTATTCACTATGTTGATGGTTCGCAGAAACAACTATTCTAATTGGTTAGACAAATTCTTTGACGACTCACTTTCCGACACCGAGCTGATGCCGCAACGCAACACTACGGCTCCGGCACTCAACGTGAAGGAGACTGCCGAAGATTATATTATGGAAATGGCAGTTCCTGGACTGGAAAAGGAATGGGTGCGCATTAACGTCACCAACGAGGGACTTCTTCATGTTGCCATCGAGAACAAGATGGAACACAAGGAGGAGAACAGGGACAACTACAAGTCTCGCCACACACACTACCTGCGCCGCGAGTTTGCCTATGGCAACTACGAGCAGAGCTACACTCTGCCGGATGATGTAGACCGCGACAAGATCAGTGCCGGCGTTGCCAACGGCATCCTCACAATCACCATTCCAAAGACTACTCCAGAGCAGGAGGCCAAGGTGATGAGGAATATAGAGGTTAAGTAATACCCCTTAAAATAAGGACAAGCCCCATACTTTTGTTATCAAGGCAAGAGTATGGGGCTTGTTTTATACATAATCTTTCTTTATCCAGAAATTTGGCATAATTGTTTTAAACTCTACATCTATATAATGACACTGTTCCTTTATTATGCCACGTCGGCGTATTGCCGGTTGTAGGCAATATGTATCAAAGTCATCCATATTAACATCATCAACATGGGTCCAATGCGGAAATAGTAGTTTCATATAAGCAACAGTCATACGTTTGACAGCATTAAAGTCTCGTGTATCAGCATTCTTGTCGTATCCTACCAACTCATCAAACAACAACCCATAGATATTTTGCGTGCGAAGAGAATGCAGAATTTCAGAAAAATACTCCACATTCAATGTCCACCCTTTATAGATGATACCTTTATTTACACGAGGCAGATGCCATCCTTCAATAAAACAATGGAAACGGTCAAGCAACGCGGACTCGCGAAACGACTGAGGCAACGAATCAAAATACCTATAGTTCAAAGGTCTACGCTGCTCATTCAGGGGTATATTTCCCATCAACATCAAACCACACTCCGAACTGAATTCGTTGTTGTCAATCGTAGTCTTACCCGATTCAAGATATGATTTTAGTGCAGCCTGTATCTCTGCAGGCTCCTGGAAAATAATAGTTTGAATCTCATCAAAAGCGGTAAAATCATGATTCTTGATAATACCATTCTGTTGTTTGGCTTTATCATAGAAGAGCTTAGCGCGCGTTACTTTTCCTCCGCTAACAAGCCAGCCATACTTTGAAAGATTACCAAACACAAAAGACTTACCTGTTCCTTTAGGAGCAAGTTCTATAACATTCAAACGCGGTTCGACAAAAATAAGAAGGCGAGTCAGAAACTCCATCTTCTGGGTCATCGTTTCAAAGCCGTCAGCCTCATATTCCATAGCAGACAACAACAAGTCTATCCATTCCTGCGTGGAGAAAGCAGAACGGGCATTACGCAGATAATCAATATCTACGCTACGGTAAGGTTTGAAAGGTTTATAATCAACCATCTCCACATGATACTTCTTTCCGTCATTATCCGGAAGCACAGAAAGCTTGATAATACCCCATTTCTCTCCATCCACGAGTTCTCCTTGATGTTTTTTATAAACATACTCCGGTATCTGCCCCTCGTTTATCTTGATGCCGAGATCCGGAATACCGAATCTGCGTACATCCTTCACCAAATCTATATATATGATAAAACGTGTGAGTAATGTCAATTCTTCTCCAGAAGCCAAGCGATCTTTTACCTCTGTCTGCTTTTGAGGTATCACCATGTCAAGAAATCCTGTCAGACCGGCACGATCCACAGAACCGTCTTCATTAATATAACGCTTGAGAATGAAGTCCTTCACGAAAGAAGGAAGATTGCGCCCGGCAAACAAACTGTTGGTTGAAGCCGGATCTTTATAAATAACCATCGAGGCAAACTGCTCTCTAACTTTATGTATGATATTTGTCTGCATAATCAAAATCCAAATAAATCATCTTCCTGAGCACCGGTGTTTATGCTCAGATTATCTGTTTGCTTGAAATCTCCAATACGCAAGGTTATTCTTGTCGATGTGTCGACGAGATTCAGTCGTTCGCTCTCATATATATCCCCATCGACTTTATGAAGAGCGTACTCCACGCCATTATATAAAACAACAGGCGTGTCGATACTGTTTATTCCCATAATTATATATCTGACAACAGGTGTCGTTGCGACAATTTCATTTGATTGTAATTTTGCCGTATATACGCTTGCATTTTTTTGATTGGAGACTATTATAATAGGCACGAGTATTTCTTCTGGAGTAGCTCCTCCATGAGCGCCTAGCCCTGTTGATGTCTTGGCTGATAGCGAATTATTGTTCAAGGAACACAAAGTATGCCCATCTTCTATGACGACGTAGTTGTTGTCTGTCGGAACTTTTCCCTTGAGCCAACGCCCGCAGCGTCCGGCATGATCTGTTTCTACTCCTGCGAGGTTTAAGCCAACACCAAACTGTGACATATAACTGATACCATGGTCTGCAACAAAGGCAATCTTCTTTCCGTTATATTGTGAGAGAACCCTTGAGATGGCATTCTCCACCAGGTGGAACTCTTCCGTAAGATAGGCTGGATAGTTTTTCTGCGTGTGGGCAAACTTGTCTATGTCGCCTATCTTTTCAAGCTTATCACCAGCCAGTTCCAACAATTTACCTTTATTGACAGAAGTGACAGTCGGAAGTTCCGCTGTAGCCACATATACCTCATTCAAGAACACCCCATCTACTTTATGCTTTTCTATAACCTTCGTGATAAATGGTATCCAGTCTACACCAAGGCCATCAACCCAATAGTAAAGGTCAATATCGCTGCGATGATGCAATAAAGTCTTGACAGTCTTGAAGCCGTCACGCCATGCCTCAAAACTGAGTTGCGAAACATTGTGTTCTTTCAGCTGGTTAATCAAGCTTTCTGTTGGTCTGTTTGCCACTTTTGACAAACAATACTCCTGGAAGTATCCATTTATCCAGTTGTTTCCATTCTCTGTCTGGACATTAGGCAATGTCAGATAATTATAGAGTTCTGGATACAAAGTCTTTATATAGTTCTTCTCTATTCTCCCTTGTCCCACCCATTCTATCATCAGACATTGCTCTGAAAATGTGAGTGGCGTCATATATTTCATCGCATATAACGGTCCACGTTCCGGGTCTGCCGCCATTGCAGACAACTTCGCCTTCAGCTCCTGTTCCGCCAAAGCCGTTATCTGAACATTCTGTCTTTTTGCTTCTTTAAGCAGCGACAAGCGTTGCTGTAGACTGGTTTCATCAAGCGATTCGTGAAATATTTGTGTGGCAATCTGTGAGAACAACTCAGAAGTGCTCAGCGAACAGACTTTTTCCAATACCCTAATCAGATAACTACTCACATCGCTCTTCCATATAGAATATGTTTTAAGGAGCCAACGCGAAAATTCATCCTTGAATTCAAACCATGTCTGCACAAAGGTGGTATCTTCGGTGAGATTCGAAGCATTGAACTTCTGATTTACGAAATCATCAAAATCAAAATCCGTCACGTCTATATTTGATGCCAACGCCTCCCAATAGGGCATATCTTCTTCTCTGACATACAGTTTATCGAAATCAAGTCCAAGTCCTTTATTCAAGAAATCAAATGCATTATCACATACCGTATATCTGAAAGCATTGTCCGGCTGCGCATTGTGTGCATTGCCAAAGATACATTTCGACGAACATATAATCTGCGATTTTATGCTTGCGCCCACATTCTTCCATAAGGCTATCCATTGGCGCAGATCTTTGCATAGTGTGTATTTGCTTTCCAATCCTTTCACTCCATAAGTCGTTCCGCGTGTCAATATCAGCTCATAGTTGTCATTTTCATTTTTTGAGTGATACTCCCAGATATGGATATTGGGATCATCCTTGAACTTGCCCACCTTACTCTGCATACCAATTAGTGGCACATAGATGCGCTGATGTTCACGTTGTGCCTCTTCGGGCGATTGGATTAAGCGTATTGTCTTCAACAAAGAGTCGAATTCCGCATAATGCGTATTGTCATAGAATCTTGTAATTTCAGAAAACGGGGCTATGACAAAGTCATTTGCCGGTAGGCTCTTGATATAACTTTTGAACAAATCTGCAAGTTGCGAATATGTTATCAACAAATCATCCTGTCCGTCCTTCATCCATTTTTCTATGCTTTGTACATATACGTCATGATCTTGGCATACTTGAACGAATTCACCAAAGTCACCGAAATTTTCGAACAACACAAAGCGTATTGGATAGCGGTTACGGAGAGAACTCTCCGCACCCGTCCAATTTTTGTCAATCTCTATCTCCTGATAAAGGTCTTCCAATGATTCGTACTCCTTATACATAGACTATTCGTTTATCTTGTCCAACAACCATTCATTTCCTTCATCACATAGTTTGTATAGCAATGCCTTGGCATCTTCGATAGACACAATATCAGCAATATGCATCTTGGCTTGCTTGCGCTTCTGGTCAATTACGTCTGGGTCTACAGGCGGTATCGGCGGATACACAGGTGGAACTGGAGGCAATGGTGGATACACAGGTGGTTGTGGCGGAGTTGGCGTCTTTGACGATTTCCACTGCAAAGCTTTTTTCTCCACTTCCTCTTCCGTCCAATATCCCACTGTAGACTGTAAGTTCTGCTCTATGAAAAGCTTCACTTCATCCACTTCGCTCTCCTGTATATTGATGAAGTCAAGTTGCATCAAGAAGTTTTTAAAACCATCAGAGAAGGCTGCATCCACATTGAGGATGTTTTTCATCTCATAACGCAAATCCGAAATAAGGTCTATCGTTTCTTTCACCAATGCAGGATTACGCAAGTCGCGCTCCATGCAAATGATTACGATGTTATCTATCAGCTTTTTCTCATCTTTCGTAATTGTTATAATCACAGGAAGATTTGCAAAAGCTGCCTCAGAGGCATACTTTACCGTCCAAAGCGGATAACCCTTCTTGCCAAGAAACTCTGCTGTAATGGCATAACGAGCGTCTTTCAGACTTGTAACATCCGAATAATCATTATTCTTATTGTTTAGCTTGAAGAGAGATACAAGGTCCTTACACAGTTTTCCCTCTTCAGGAGTCTGAAACTTGAAATTAAGCTTACTGCTCGATTTCTTATCGTCCCACACCTTGAACAGCCACACGATATCGTCAATCAGGGCGTTCTTATCGCGTGGCTTACCCTGCATATCGAAAATCTTGTTGGCCCATGGTCTCAAGGCAAACGCCATCATAGCCATGGCAGCAAAACTTCCGTAAAGACCGTAAGGCGGTTTTTGCAGAACAGAGAACTTGTCGTCGAAATTAAACGGAAGGCTCTTGTCTGCATACTTAATGATATTCTGCACTTTATCATAGACCACCTTGAACGGATGATTCTCAGGCACGTCACTCTTCCACGCCAGATTATCATCGAGACACTCCTGAATGAGATATTGCACAGGACGCATTTGTGCGGTAATGGTAGCGAGCTCTCCCTTTGAATTTGCGAAAAGGAACGTACGCACTATCTCCTTTGAGTTTTGCTGGCGCCAGAAAGTGGATGGCGTTTTTTGCCTCAATAACTCGCAAGCATCGGGGCCATACGGGAAGATGATCGGCGCAATCACACTATTGACAATGCTTGACAGGTGCTTCACCGACACCGGTTGCTTTTCCTCCCCATTGATATAGACAATAGCATTACTACGCAGAATGCTGTCCATCCATTCTTTAACCATAGAAATAGCATGGTCGCGATGCACTTTTTGCTGATCCATAAAGCCATGGCTACTAGCGCAGGCATAGTTTGCCTGATACTCAATAAACTGCTCATACTTAGCATCCGTGAGCACTTCGTCGAATACAAGGAAAACTATATTCTTCAAGTCCTTATCGCTCTCATCCTCTGCGCATTTTTCCGCAAAACTACGAAGCACCCCCAGCTCGGTGTTATTTCGCGCCATCAGCAGCGCAAAGAACAAGGCACTCGTTTTGGTATCCTTACGGGCGTTTTTTATCTGACTTCGTAACACAGCTTCGTTCTGATGGTCTGAGAAAAACTTAAAGTCATAAGGCCGTATGACCCTTTGCATAAATTTTCCTCTAAAGCTATTCTCCGCTGCGTCCGAAAAAGCAAGAATCTGCTCCGTTAACTTAAATTGCACATTACGCATTTCGTTCTTCTTCTCTTCTATCTCGCCTGATGGCAAGGCAGAGAACTGAACGGAATACAAACCACCAGGAGCACGCTGAATAATACCCTGCTCATTAAACCATTGCAGAACCACATCAACCTGATCGTCGTAACGCGTTCCTGCAAAAAGAGCATGAATATTATCCTCCGAGGGAGTGACCAAACCATTGTTGTTCTCTCCCGAAACATTATTGAAAGCGTTGAGCAACAATATTCCCTTAAAAACGGCGAAGTAGGCTGCACCTTCATTGCTAACCTGCAGCTTATAGGAGTTGTAACGCTCTGTTACGGCTCCATAGTTTGTGACATCGTCTTGAAACACCTTCAACACATAGTCCCACAAGTAGTCTGCCGTAATGGTGTCACGGTTCAAGAAACATTCCTCACTATCCAGGAATTCTCGTATAGAATCATTCTGACCCAAAAACTCAAAAACACTTCTGCTTGATGATCCAACCACCGTAGCATAATGGGTGGCAAGATTAGCGGTTCCTGGATGTAAGGGAAACAGGTTGAACAAATCCTCACGAGTGGACTGTTGATCATTGCTTGTTGCTGTAAAGATGTCAAGCAGTTGCGAATTCATCGTGTAGAAATGCTGGCACAATTGCGTATGGCGTTCCTTGTCAATGATATCAAACTTACGCGACATAATCTTAAACGCCGACACCGACTCCATATTGTATTTCATTCGGTGATAGCGACCATCTGTCTGCTTCAGCTGTTCAGAGTCTACTCCATTAAAGGCAGACGGATGTGAGATGAGGAAAATGTAAGAATTACTGTCCTCATTCATAAATTTCTGCGCCACTTCCTGCAACTGCTTAAGCACAGGAACTCCAATGGCATCGGTCATTACATCGGTAAACTCATCCCAAACGATGAGCAGACCATTGTAAGTCCCAAGTTCTGCAAGACGGTCTTGTATCTCAGTAAGCCATTGCTTTATATTGTCGTTATTAAGACGGATATCGAGCTGAGCCTCGCGCAGCGTGTCGCTTACGCGATGGAAAATGCCAAGATCGCCTGTCGACAAGCTTTCTACCAACTGATCGCTGTCGGCTACTACAGACGAAAGAGCAGTATGCGTTTCTATCAAATGATTCCATATCTCAGGATTCTGACGGATTTGCTCAATATAATTTTCATAATCCGTCGGCACGGCTATATTTATCTTGTGCTTGTGGAGCGTTTCCGTTACTGCTTTTTGAAGCACAAGAGCCAAGTCGCCCGGATGGGTCATTGCGCCCAAGCCATACACATTAACCGTTAATAAGCGCTTTGTTTCACGAAGCGAATATATGGCCTGGCGGATAGCAGCAAACTTAGCATCCTTGTACTCATAGTCAACCCAGTTGCGGATCTTGTCCACCTCGTCACCAAGCAAGTGGCTGATTACTGCTACGGCATGGCTCTTTCCTGTACCGTATGTGCCATTAATCCAAAAACTCTTGTGGTTATCGATGTCGTTTCCACGCACACTCTTTATAACAGTGCGCAACACATTGTTAAACTGCTCATTAGGGATAAATGAGATCCATTCACCCTCTTTCTCTTCAGCTATATCGTATGCAGCCTTGCCGCCACGAAGCTTTATGATGTCGTCATACTTAGTAGCCATAAGCGTATGATTGTCGTTTTATAGTTTTTCAGTTAGGTATCGTTCAATGATACTTCTTTTTAGGTATTCTCTATTTTCAGCATCTTGTAATAAATCCCACAGCTCATCATCCAACTTCGCATAAAGCAAATTCTCTCGGAGATATTTGGCTGAAGGGGTATGTCCTTTTATTGGTGGTCTGTTTTCATTCTGCCATATCAGATGATAAAAAGGCGCAGATGCAAGATGATAATATGGAACTATCAATGGTATTTCATTCTGTTCTCCATAACATCTTAACAATCCTTCGTATTCTTCTCTTAAACAAGTGTCATTCCATAAAATTCTGTTATGGCATAATCGTTTTAAAGAAATGACCTGAATAATTGCTAATAAAAGGACTGGTTTTGCTATAGATTTCCCATTACATCCATTGCCTTGTCTTATCGAAAGAAGCATGTCTTTATAAATACAGGCCCAGACTCCACTCATTATTCAACTAATAATTTAAGAGATGTCATTTGATCCAAGTCATCACGAAGTGTAATGTGGTCCAAGCCCATAGAAAGCTCAGCAACAAGAACTCTATTTTTGCCCGAGGACAAAAAGCGCAATTTCTTAAGCAATTCCGCCTTACTTATGCCAAATTCCTTATAAACACCATATTCTTCCTCAGGCCGATATAGGTCCGAAACACGAAGCATTCTAATCCCTTTCTGTTGTGCGTATTTATATAAAGAATACGCAACGGCTTCTGGGCTCAAATCATTATACGGAATTCTCTTGAACTCTGTTGCTTTCGCATCTTGACAGACAAACTGTCCAAGTTCTTCACCTATAGAAGAATACTTGAAAGACTGGACTAATGCTTGAACTGCATATACGATCGTTGACTCCTTAAATGTTTGCTGAAAATATTCAAGAGCCAATTTATCCAAATCTTTTCTTCCTATTTCTATATTAAAGCCAATAGCATTGGAGAACCATCTCATTAAAGGACTATTATAAGCCAAATTAATATAAATTAGTTCCCACAACAGAGTTCCATTCTCATTGTTAATCTCAGCACATAATTCCCCCAAAGCAGTGATTTTTGACTTTTCGTCAATTATCTCTGCATCTTTAAGCCATGCTTTAAAACTAGGAATTTGTTTTTTTCCAAGAAATTGATCATCCCAAAACGAATCTGGGTCTGCAAAGTATTGGTCTACCCACTCTTGATGGATACCAAACGTTCCATATTTTGAAATCTTCATGTTTGACAAATTAACTGTTTGAGGTTTTATCATTGAGTCTGCCACTATACAACCAACGTTATGATAGTCCAAACATTTATAACAATGAATACATTTTTCCCTATCTACTTCAATATGAGGATAAACAGACAAAGCGCCAGTTGGACATTCGAGTTCGCAAGCCTCACAATTTATACAATAGGCGGATTTATTTAGAATTCTTCTCAAATAATATCTCAATTGAATATTATTGCTATCATACAAGACAAACGTAAAATCACTACGTTTTTTTCCATATTTTATTTCAAAATTGAATATTGTCTTTTGAAACTCTAATTCTCCAATTATTAAATCTCGTTTTTCTTTAATGCCATATTTACCCAATACAGGTAGCCATGCGAACAAGTCCTTTTTCGCATTTTTTACTTCAGCTTCCCACTTATTAGAGTCCGAAACAAATGTTACATTTGTGGTTGAATCCGAGAATTTTCCACTACTACGTAGTTTCCACTTTCGCTCAGCAATATATTCTGTCTTGTTTGGAATGTTTCTTGCAACAGCCGACTCCTCGATTCTATCCAAAAAAGGCTTTAAATTATCAGGATAACAGTTGCTTACAATCATGTCATCCCAAGGAGATCCGAAAGGACAAAGGATACAACCAACTCTTGGCTTACCTAAACGGTAAGCTGAGTTAACATGTAATTGATGCTCAAAAAGATAAAGGAATACTTCTGTTGTGTTCCAATTCAGTATTGGACGAGCATTAACAACAAACTTATGCTTCACACCTTTGCCTATTCTATTGTAGTCACTTCGGGACACCGACTCTTCTGCTCTTACGCCTTCAAAAGCTAAGAACTTTTGCTTTTTGTCAGTTCCAGCCATAAGCGTCCTATACAGCGGAGCCGTTTTCATCACCGAGCAGCACCATCTATGATTGTCACTTGGTGTACCAATCTTGTCCCAATAGTTGAGTACTGACTCATGGTTGCGAGCCGTAAGAAACCGAAGAGAGGGGAATTTTTGCTTGTAATACGCTTCCACATCTTTGTAGAGCGTGAGAGAGGGAGGCAACTCATACCCTGTATCACTATAGATGACCTCAAAATCGGTTGGCGGAATGGCGCGAGTACAAAGATCGAGTACCACCTGCGAATCCTTACCACCAGAAAAGCTTGCAATGAAACGGTCTATCTTGGTAGAGAGCAACACGCGTTTTCCCTCTTTCTCGGCCGTAGCAAGTGGCATAATATCAAACGAGTCACAGTCTTGCTTCACAACGGCCATCCGCTGCTTGCTTTTCTTTTCCACTCGCTCAGCCATAGCCTCAAAATCAAGCTTGTTGGCCTCTGCCTTATCATAGGTTTTATTGGCTTTTGCATAAGCCAAATAGGTGTCTCGAATGAACTCAATCGCTTCATTCTCCAAAACAAACATCAAATCGGACGTGCATCGAAGCATAGCCTTGACATCAACAGGCTCAAGAACCATAGGTTCTATTCCGGGTTGCATTTCCAGCGTAGGCTTTGCATAGATATTAGCACCCTTGGCATCAAAGAGTCGAATACCACGATACCAATACTGTTTATTGACGGCCCACATTATAGGCTCCTCTGCCTGAGGGTAGGTCCATCCCAACTTGTCAAGTCCCAACAAGTCAAGCTCCTCAAAGAACACAGGACGAGGAGAGATACCTAAGGTACCTTCCACAATTCGAGAGTGAAGCTGTACTCCTCCCGTTTCCTTATCCCATGTTATTTTGTACACTTGATTCTATCTCCTTCTTTTCCCGATAGAATCTCCCAAATCTCGGAACGAAAAAAATCAGATACACCTATAAAAAAGAAAAACGTGGGGATTCAGTCCTTGCCCATCCCACGTGTCCAGGCCTTCGCATTGCCCTATTCGCAGAGAAGGACAATGCAGAAAGCCCACGTATGGATATATTATTCCCATACGCGACCAATCGTATACATACAATAACTGTATATATACAACAAATCACGATAGGATACAATACACCAACCGTGAACATCTATCATTGTCTCATCCTTTTGCGAATAAGTCTTAAGTTGCGAAGTTAGGACACGCAAAGAATAAGCGTCAGATAAACGCTCTTTTCAATAAGTAGCACCCCGCCCGCTTCTCCCCTTTCGGGCTTTCTGCGGATGTAATGCTTTGCAAAAGTAATAATAAATTCTTCAATCTGTTAATTTATCTACGTGTTTTTTATTGCTGTATATAAAATAAAGTATGACGGAAGGAATTGATTAATGATAATTGTGTAAATTTGCGGTTGAATTATATAAAGTTACATATCTGCACTAAATATGACGACCTATGAATAATAAAATCATTCGTTTTTTCAATTATGAATCTGCTTTTGACTTCTATACAAAGAAAATAAAAGACATGAAGCAAGGCAGTATCAAACGAAGCGGCATAAAGAAAATCGCAAAACCAGTCCTCATCCTATCAATAATACGGGGCATTGAAAACGGGACTTTCCGATATAACAGATTTATTTTCGAGGACTTGGAAAGAATTTACAACAACATATTCGAGCAATATACGATAATTGCCCAACAAAGTGAGAAAACAGATCTCACTTATCCGTTTTATTATTTGCAAACAGACGAGTTTTGGCACCTCAGTTTTTACAACCACAACGAAATACGAACCACCTCTCCATCTACCGCTTGGGTAAGAAGAAATGTAGAATATGCATACATCGATGAAGAGTTATGGCTTCTGCTACACAATTCCGATTACAGGCTCCGCATAAAGAACTTCATAATTGAAACAAAAATCAGGAGCATAAAAGAGAATCACTCGCCGCTCATCAAACATTTTATCGGATGGCTATTAGCAATATAATATCTACGACCATACATCATAAATAAATTTCTGGCAAATCAAAACTCAGCAGCGTCTTTCGGAAACTCTCGGTAGGTTGTTGATTCCACCACAAAGTTGACGATTTTGCAGGGTGTATGGTAAATATATGGCACTCTTGGTATGTCAGGAATTGCTGGAAGTAAAACATTTCAAAAAGCAAAAATACAGGCATGACCGTTGGATAATTATCAAAAATACCGTAAATTTGCTGATTGAATAATAAATGCAGCATTATGGCAGAGAAATACATCAATCCACATACTGATTTCGGCTTTAAGCGCCTTTTCGGTTCTGAATGTAACACTGAATTGCTCATTAGCTTTCTGAACACCATATTTCACGGCAAACAGAATATCCAGAAAGTAACATATATAAATTCGGAATCACGTCCTGGTTTCTTCGTTGTACGTTGCGAGAATGACAAGGGAGAGAAATTCATCGTGGAGATGCAGAACGTATACCAGGAGTTCTTCAAAGACCGCACCATCTATTATTCAACGTTCCCCATCAGAGAACAGGCACAGCGTGGAGGAGACTGGGACTTCCATCTCAATCCTGTCTACACGATTGGCTTGCTGAACTTCAACTTTGCCGACGGTCTTGAGAACGCAAAGCGCTGGCACCATGAGGTGAAGCTGATGGAGGTGGACACACACGAGGTGTTCTACGACAAACTCACATATATATACGTTGAGATACCTAAGTTTGACAAGAAAGAGAGTGAACTCGAAAGTATGTACGACAAGTGGATGTACGTGTTGAAGAATCTCTCCAACCTGATGCAACGCCCCGCAGCCCTGCAGGAGCGTGTTTTCACACGTCTGTTCGAACAGGCAGAGATATCAAAGTTCGACAAACAGGAACTGAAACTGTATGAAGACAGCATCAATGCATACCGCGACATCGTGAATGCCATACAGACTGCGGAAAAGAAGAAATATGCAGAAGGACGTGCGGAAGGACGTGCAGAAGGTGAGAAAAAGGCAAAAGAAAGAATTGCCTCCAATCTTCTGGCACTTGGAGTGCCTATAGAAACTATCATGCAGGCATCGGGCTTGTCTGAAGAAGAGATAAAGAATATCCAATAAGACATCTTTTGCCTGTCTATAATGAGCAATAGCCCGTTATGGCGAATTAAAAGACAAGCAAAATCCACTCTTCTAAAAAAACGAAATCCAAGCAAGCACTTATGACCGATTTGGGGGCAGAATTGGGCACACTGCTTACCCAAATGGGGCACGCTGCTTGCCCATCATGGGTAACGTGCTTACCCCGGACGGGCAGAATTGCGGTCAGACGTCTGCCCAATAAGTTGATGTTGTAATACTCACATTCCCGTTTTCAGGATTCCGCCAACGAGTTAAGCATTACTATATTTTTTTGAGACTTCCATGATACTTCTGTGACACTTCTATGACACTTTTCTGTAAAGAAGAAAGAAAAGTATCATTGAAGTATTATTCTGGTTTTCAAGAGATTAGGTATGTAAAGAGTCTCAAAAATGATACTATGACACTTTCCTCCGAAAAAAAAGTATACGTATTAACACATTAACCCCCAAACGGCCTAATGACCGATTTGGGATTATTACAAAACAATAATGTAAGGAACCACCCTTTGGCTGCAATATGGTTTTCCCCATTCTATTTTAGGGATATCCCCTCAGTGGTGTTGGAGGGAAAACTATACTTTTGCCAACGGAAAGAAAAAATTATTGTAGAACGTATTAAGAAAGGACAACTATTATGAAGAAGTTTATATTGGCAGCTCTGGCGATAATGACTATTGGTTGCACGGCTCAGGCTCAGGCTTATAAGAACAGCAGATATTACAACCAGCGAACTGGACATCTGGACTACTCCCGCCGACCGGGCACGGGACTGTATCAGAGCGGCGAAAACTACTACGGACTGCGCATCGGACCGTCGTTTTCTACCGTGAGCTCCGATGACAAGACTCTTGATGGCGGCAACGCGCAGACGGGCCTCAACGTGGGTGCCGTGGTGGGCATAGCGTTGTCTGACCGTGCTCCGGTGTTTTTCGAGACGGGACTATACTATACCGAGAAGGGCGGCAAGAAGAAGCTCGACGACGGCAAGAAGATGACCTACGACCTGAACTATCTGGAGGTGCCGCTGACTGTGAAATATGCCTACCCTATCGACGACCACTTCTCCATCCAGCCTTTTGCCGGCGGATACCTGGCATGTGGTGTGGGCGGAAAGATAAAGAACTATCGCGAGAGAGAAGCAGACCCGTCGTTCTCGAGCGACCGCTTCAAGCGCTTCGACGGCGGACTTCGTTTGGGCTGCGGCGTTGCCTACGACATGTTTTATGCCGACCTGACCTATGACGTGGGTCTGGCGAATATCTGTCACGATGAGTTCGACACGTCGCACAACGGATGTCTGACACTGAACTTCGGAGTGAACTTCTAAGTTCCAAAATCTCAATATATATTTCCGGGCATGGCTTCTCGAAAGCGAGGGGTCGTGCCTTTTTCGTTTGCCTATGCCAACGTCTAATAGAGTGATCATCTCTCTAATGACATTGACAAGCAGGGCTATAGTGCCGAGTTCAGCTCTGCGATATTCTGTGATTAAAATGCTCGACAGGGAATAATAGGCGAAGCCGCTGTTGATGGTCATGCAGTCGGCAATGCCACGATGCAGATTATCCAAGAATCCGATTAAGCGAGGGAAATGGGAATGAAAAGCCCCCAAAGGCTATATCCCTGATATGGAACAGCACTTTGGGGGCATGCCTATAGTCTATGGATTGCAAATACGCTACACGGCCTGCCTCTTCACCACCAGCGAGGCTCCGATGCTCACCACCAGCACGCTGACAATGAACACGAGCGACGATATGGCATCAATCTCAAAGAACTTATGGATGAGCATCTTCACACCGATGAACACCAGGAGAACGCAGACACCGAGCTTAAGATAGCGGAACCTGTCGGCTATCGCTGCCAGGAGGAAGAACATGGCTCTCAGCCCCAATATGGCAAAGATGTTGGAAAAGAACACCACATAGGGGTCGAGCGACACGGAGAATACCGCCGGTATGCTGTCGAAGGCAAAGATAAGGTCGCTGAACTCTATCACGAGCACCGTGACAAAGAGCGGAGTGAACAGCAGGCGTCCGGCACGGCGGATGAAGAACTTATCGCCCTCGAACTGAGGGTGAATACGTCCCGTCTTGGACAGCAGTCTGACGAGCGGATGCTTCTCCACATCCATCTCCTCCTTCTTGTTGCGGTTGAGATACATCTTCACGCCGCTATATACGAGCACCGCACCGAAGACGAGCAATACCCAGTCGAAACGGCTTATTATGGCAGCGCCAAGGAATATGAAGACGAAACGCAAGACGATGGCACCGAGTATTCCCCAGTTCAACACATGCTGATATTCATTCTTCCCCACTCCGAAGGATGTGAAAATCATCATCATCACGAAGAGGTTGTCTACAGAGAGCGTCTTCTCAATCAGATAACCTGAGATATATGACACCGTCATGTAATGGCGGTATTGCTGCAGACTCGACTCGAAATCGTCGGGATTGAGTTTCAGATGCGAGGCATAGCGCGAAGCCACTGCCTGGAGATCGCTGAAATTCTCTATTCCATGTACCATATCACCATGAAACCACAAGAAGACGGAAAACAGGAGTGCCAAGGCTATCCATACGGCAGTCCAGGTGCCAGCCTCACGGATGGACACCTCGTGAGCCTTCTTGTCGATTACAAACATGTCAAGCAAAAGGATTGCGGCGATGAAAACCACAAAACCTCCTAAAAACAGCATTTCTGATAATTCCATATTTAAATATTTATAGTTGACGAGTGACGAGTTGACGAGTGACGAGTTGACAAAGGCGGAAGGAATATCCTCAAGCCTGTCTTCTCAAGCGGATGCAAAAATAATTATCATTTATTACAAAGTTGTTACAAAAACACTGATATTTAGACTTTTTAAGCTTGTCTGAAGAGTTTTAAGCCCTAAACACCCCATTGGAGATGCCGGAATTAGGATTTTTACACTAACTTTGCAGTCAGAATTAGCTTCACAATAAATGTATTACGTAAAAAAGAAGATGGAAATAGCAGGCTGCCACAAACTCAGTCTGCCCTACGAGAGCAAATGCACCAACCTGCATGGTCACAACTGGATCGTTACCGTATACTGCAAGGCCAGAGAACTGAACGAGGTGGGGATGGTGATTGATTTCAAGCATATCAAGAACAAGATACACGACTATCTTGACCACGGCAACTTCAACGAGCTGCTGCCTTTCAACCCTACGGCGGAGAACATAGCCAAATGGGTGTGCGACCAGATTCCGGAATGCTACAAGGTGGACGTGGAAGAGAGTTCCAACAATATGGTGACATACGTTAAGGACGAGGAGGAATGATGCGGATAAACGAGATATTCTATAGTCTGCAGGGAGAAGGACGCCACACGGGAACGCCAACCGTTTTCGTGCGCTTTGCCGGCTGCAACCTCAAGTGTTCGTTCTGCGACACCGACCACTCCAGATCCGTGGAGATGACAGAGGAGGAGATTGTTGAAGAAGTGAGGCAATTTCCGGCACGCTTCGTTGTCATCACCGGCGGAGAGCCTTCGATGCAGGTCACGGCATCGCTGATAGAGAAGCTACATGCGGAGGGATGCTATGTGGCAATGGAGACCAACGGCACATACGAACTGCCAGAAGACTGCCAGATAGACTGGATAACATGTTCGCCGAAAGGGAAACCGCTGAAGCTGCACAGGATAGACGAGCTGAAGGTGGTGTATGAGGGCAACGACGAAGGAGTGGACAGATATGCCAATGTAAAAGCAAAGGAATACCGCCTGCAACCATGCGACGTGAAAGACGAGACGCAGAACAAGGCAAACCTGCGGGGAGCGATAGACTATTGTCTGAAGCACCCCAAATGGAAACTGTCGTTGCAGACACACAAGATAATCAACGTGAGATAAGTTTCAATACGCATCAACAAATATATTTCTGTTTGTTTTTTGGAGTAAATAAAAAAAATGTATCTTTGCATTATCTTATAGACAAGTTTGTAATTAACTTATTTTGAACAACTGACAGAAGAACATGACACTATATCCGCTATTATTCGAACCCAACCTGCACACCGTGGTATGGGGAGGCGACAGGCTCTGCCCCTATAAGGGACTCAAACCGCAAGATACCCCCATTGGCGAAAGCTGGGAGGTGAGCGCCGTACCGTCGAGCACAAGCATCGTTAGCAACGGCGAATGGGCAGGCAAAGAACTGACAACCGTTATCGACGCACATCCGAAGGAAATCCTGGGCGAATCGGTGAACAAGCTGTATGATGGCAAGATGCCACTGCTCGTGAAACTCATCGATGCCAAAGGAGACCTCAGCATTCAGGTGCATCCCAACGACGAGATGGCAAAGAGAGTACACGGCAAATCGGGAAAGACAGAAATGTGGTATGTCATCGACGCCAATCCCGGCAGCTATCTATATGCCGGATTCAAATCGAAAATCTCTGAATATGAATACAGGAAGCGTATCGCCGACGGCACCATAACCGACGTGCTTGCCCGCCATGAGGTGAAGGCCGGAGACGTGTTCTATCTGCCGGCAGGCAGAGTACACGCCATCTGTAGTGGCATCCTGCTTGCCGAAGTGCAGCAGTCGTCAGACGTCACATACCGTATCTTTGACTACAACAGACCCGGCCTGGACGGAAAACCGCGTGAGCTGCACACCGAACTGGCTGCCGAAGCTCTCGACTTCAATGTGGAGGACGAATATCGCACTATATATAAAGAGGATGACAACCGTGCCAACCTCATCATGGATTCACAGTTCTTCAGCGTAAGAGTGGCTGAACTAACGGAGCCGTTCCACCGCAACCTGCTGAAATACGACAGTTTCATCATAACGATGTGTATCAAGGGCGACTTCAAGATAAGGATAAGAGAGACAGGCGAAGAGACGACGGTGAGAGAAGGATACAGCTGTCTTATCCCTGCCGCCATCGCCGACTACGACGTGGTGCCGCTGAACGGGACCACAAGGATTCTCGACGCATTCATCGACAACAAGAAACGCGATCTGGGACACCGCATAACGCGTTTTCTCCACCTGTCGAGCAAATAAACCGACCACAACAGACCCTAATGACAGATTGGACTTGAAACAATATCTTATGGTCATGATGACCGTTTGACCAAAACCGGTCATTAGGGCTTGATGGAGTCCGCATACCGCATGCGATATGCCGCAAGTGCAGTTCATGGAGTGAATTAATGCTAATTGTTATTAATACACTTCATGAATTCTTTTTTATATATAATATAAAATGTATCTTTGCATACATCTTTACCAAAGAAACAGACATACAAAAACATTTCAAAAATACAATTATGGTTAGCAACAACATTCCTCAGGTCAAGCTGGGCATCATCGCCGTCAGCCGTGACTGTTTCCCTATCGCGCTGTCAACACAGCGTCGCGAGAACATTGTAAAAGAATACACAGGTGAGATTTTCAACTGCCAGACCACCGTAGAGAATGAGCAGGACATGCTCAAGGCCGTTGCCGAAGTGAAGGCAGAAGGCTGCAACGCCCTCGTGGTGTTCCTCGGCAATTTCGGTCCGGAAACACCGGAGACACTTATTGCAAAGGAGTTTGACGGTCCGGTGATGTTTGTGGCAGCTGCCGAAGGCGACGGCGACATGATAAACGGCCGTGGAGACGCATACTGCGGTATGCTCAACTGCTCATACAATCTGGGCATGCGCCATCTGAAGGGATATATCCCTGAGTATCCGGTTGGAACGGCAGAAGAAGTGGCAAAGATGATCAAAGACTTCGTGCCGGTGGCACGCACCATCATAGGTCTGAAGGGTCTGAAAATCATCACCTTCGGTCCTCGTCCACAGGATTTCTTCGCTTGCAACGCTCCTATCAAGGGACTCTATGAACTGGGCGTGGAGATAGAGGAGAATTCAGAGCTCGACCTGCTCGTGGCTTACAAGGAGCACGAGAACGACCCTCGCATCGACGCCGTATGCAAGGAGATGGCAGAAGAGATGGGCGAAGGCAAATATTACCCGGACCTGAGCCGCCGCATGGCACAGTTTGAGCTTACTCTCCTTGACTGGGCAGAGCAGCACAAGGGTTCTCGCCAGTATGTGGCATTCGCCGACAAATGCTGGCCTGCATTCCCAAGCCAGTTCGGATTTGAGCCATGCTACGTGAACAGCCGTCTGGCAAGCCGTGGCATCCCTGTGGCTTGCGAGGTGGACATCTACGGTGCTCTATCAGAGTTCATCGGCATCTGTGCTTCTGACGACACGGTGACTCTGCTCGACATCAACAACTCCGTGCCTAAATATATCTACGACGAGGACATCACCGGCAAATACGACTACCAGCTCACAGACACCTTCATGGGCTTCCACTGCGGCAACACTCCTCAGTGCAAGATGTGTTCTGCCCGTGCCATCAAATATCAGCTCATCCAGAACCGTCTGCTCGAGAACGGCGGCACTCCCGACTTCACCCGTGGCACTCTGGAGGGCGACATCGCTGCCAGCCCAATCACATTCTATCGTCTGCAGTGTGACTCTGAGGGCAATCTGCGCTCTTATATCGCTGAGGGCGAGGTGCTCGACGTGCCTACACGCTCGTTCGGAGGCATCGGAATCTTCGCCATCCGCGAGATGGGTCGTTTCTATCGCCACGTGCTCATCCAGAAAGGATATCCTCATCATGGTGCCGTTGCCTTCTCACATGTCGGCAAGACGCTCTTCGAGGTATTCAAATATCTCGGCATCAAGGATATCGCTTACAACCAGCCTAAGTCTCTCCCCTACCCAACGGAGAATCCATGGGCATAAGCCCAAACGGCCATCAGGGCTTAATAACAAGGCCCTGACTGCAAGACTACGTTATCCAGACTGCAAGACTACGTTATCGTGACTTGCAGTAAAACTGATCCAGACTGCCTGTTATAACATTCTGATCTGCAAGATGACAGTTCATACTGCAAGTCAGCTGAAAGACACAGACAGAAAAGATAAACCCAAGATACGGAAAATCCCGTTTCCTGCAAAACTCAAGCTTAGCTTCGTTTGCCGGAAACGGGATTTTTAGTTTATCCCAATCGGTTCGTTAGGGATTGCCGGAAGTTTGCCCCCAATCGGTCGTTAGGGCTTGCCGGGATATTGAAAAGCGGACAATGGAATCCGCTGAAACCATTGTCCGCCCTGACGATAACTAAATAAACATTTATTGATTTTTACAAATCAGAACATGAGAATTTTCATTTGATACATCATGTCAGTTCGCTTTCACGAACATGAACTGGTGTGTGATGTCGTTGAAGTAGATGTCGTATGTTCCGGCAGGAATAACGATATTGTCACCATTGGCCTCTGCTGTATATATCATACCAGCGAGAGAAGTAGCCTTTCCACCCCAGCTAATAGTCCAGTCGTGGTTAGAACGGAACTTCATCTCTGTATCTGAAGAGAAGGTATGGTTGACATACCAGTTGTGTGGTGCAGTCTGCTCCATGTCTACATCACCCTTCCATTCGTTGAAGCCTCCGATAAGGCTGACGGTATTGAATGCTTCAGGTGACTGGTTGTCGAGCTTTGTCCATGAATAGGTCTTTGCCACCATATCGATTGTCAGCGTATAGTAAGCACCCTTTTCAGGACAAACGAAAGCATTGGCGCCACTGTTAATGAGAGCACCCTCCATGCTTTTCTCTCCGTCGGTCACGCTACCCCATGCAACATCCCAGTTGCCGATGCTGGCACGGTTCCATATCTTCAGGTTGGCGTCGCCGGTCCACTGCGTTGTGATAGAAGCCTTAGAACCGCTCTCGTTGTAGAAAGCAACCTTAGAAGCAGACTCTGCGTTCCATCCATACACACCGCCTACCATATAATAAGAGTCAGCTCTTACCACACTGTAGCTGTAGTCAATCATGTTCAGCGTAATGACGTATGTGCCAGCCTCGGCAATCTTGCCTGCCTGTGGGTTATCAGTAACGAGAGTGCCCTCAGCATCGGTAGAACCGTCCTTGACTGTACCTACCACGCCCTGCTGCCAGATGTTGTTGGCATCAAGATTCTCCTGTGGGATAATCTTCCAGCACTGGTCGTTCTTTGTCGTTGTCACGGTGAATGTGAAGAAAGGATCCTCATAAACGTCCTTGTCAGAACGAGAGAACTTATACTCGGCAAGTTTGTTCACATCCGAAGTCCATCCGTTGAAGTCGCCGATAAGATAATAAGCCTTTGAGATGAACGGAGCCTTTGGAGTCACGTTGATATTGATTTCTCCTGCATCAACGAGCAGAGCCTGTCCGTTTGCCATCACGTCAGAATATACGTGAACCTTGAAAGGACGAACTGCCGGACGCTTGCCGTAAGCCTTCACCACAGCGGTCTGCAATGCAGTGCTGTCCACTGTACCGTCGTTGTTTGCCTCCAGGATCTGTGGCAGATTGTATGTTGCAGCCTCATCAGTAGGAGTGATTATCATGCGGGTCTTGTTGAGCTCTGTTCCCTCTGGCAGAGCAGCCTCAGAGAGGTTGAAAACCTTCACGTTCTCACCAGGGTTGGCAAGGTTGACGTCGCCGGCAGCTGTCGCTGCGAAACCGGGAATGGTGATGGCGTTCTCCTGTCCAAATCCCTGAGGAGTGGTCCAGTCGTCATAGTCGCCGTTGCAGCTTGCGAAGGAGAGTCCCACCAAAGCTGCCAAGCTATATAATAATGTCTTTTTCATTGTTGTTTGTTTTTTGTCGTTTGAAGGAGAGAGACAGGACTCAAGCGAAAGAGTCCCATCCACTCTCTTTCTGATTATAAGTTTATCAAACATGTCGGATATATAAGATTTTCAAGTCTTATAAAGATCCGACAATTCCACCTTATTTCATCTCACCGGTGTTCTTGTCGAAGTTGACATAGAGCTTCTGACCAGCAGAGCATTTCACTGAATAATCATCGCCTACGTTTGTAGCCCAGTTGTCAACGATGTTGTCCTTGCGGAAGTACAGGCTGCCGTTGTAGAGAGAGAACTCTGTGCGCCACCACTCCAGTCCAGGAATGCGGATGTAAGCACGAAGCTCTCCGCTGGCTGTACAAGCAGGAGATACCCACTCGCCGGAATTGTCGGCAGGAGCCTGCATAGCGAGAGCATCGTTTGCCTCGTCCCAATTTCCGAAGGCATTACCGATTACGTAAGCCTTGCCTGGATAGATGTGCAGAGTGTAGCTGATGCTCTTCTTGTCAGAAGACATGACACCCTCGAAGTGCAGAGCATACCATCCACCCTTTGCAAGCACGATATTGTCGTCGTCATTGTTTGAAACGCCTGCTTCAGCCTGATCGTCGATGGTGATCTTTCCGAATCCGCGCCAGTCTTGTTCGTAAGTACCCCACTTGAAGGAACCGCCATCCGGTACATATACCATAGTGTAATACTGTCCTTGCATACCATATACCGGAGCCACCTGTTTCCAGCTGCTCCATGCATCCTGGATAGAAGAGCCTACAACATAGAGACAAGCAGGATATTCAACGTCTGGTGCCTGATATTCAGCACGTACAGAAGATAGGGTAATGACATTAGAATATGTCTCACCGAGATTCTCTATCATCGATCCGTCGATGATGGCACGCAGTCTGATATAAACAGGCATTGAAGAAGGAACGTCGGCATCAGGGTTAGCCTCCTGATAGAGGTCTACCAATGCGTTGTTCATCTCCACGGCGTTGGCTGCCATCTTTGCCGTTGTGAAAGAAGTGGACAGCTCCTGGAACTTGGCATCCTTGTTTCCTTCAGCGAATGTAGGGTCGATGGATACCTGTACGAAATAGCGCACTACGTATGGCACTCCGTCGCCATAGTTAGGCTGGGTGCATGTCAGCTCCACTCCGTCAGAATTGGCGAGGTCGTATGTGTTGCCAGCGTAAGCCGGTGTGTTGAGAACGAAGCCCTCTGCCACATGGCTCAAATCGAGCGTAGGGTTGCAGTCGTCGTCTTTGTCGCAGGATGCGAACAAGAACGGCAGGACGAGCAACGGAAGCATCATTATTTTATTTATATATTTCATGATACGTTTTCTTTTATGATTATAAAACATGTTTTCTATTCTCTCTCCCCTTGATTAATAACCAGGGTTCTGATGCAAGTTGGCGTTACCGGCTATCTCGTTGGCTGGTACTGGATAAACGTTGTAATGTGAATCAACACCTACTCCATTTTCCTGACCGCCCTTGAAGCTCCAAACATACTGGCTGCTGGTGAAGAGACCGAAACGAACGAGGTCGCTGCGGCGGCGTCCTTCGAGATAGAACTCACGACACCACTCGTCGAGGATGTAGTTGAGGTCGACAGACTGTGCGATGTTTATTCTGTGGGCACGCTCCTGCAGCTTCTGGATATCCTTCAGCGCACCTGTCTTGTCGCCGAGACGATAGAGAGCCTCAGCACGTGTGAGGTAGATTTCGCCAAGACGGAAAAGTGGAATGTCTGTATCACAGAAGTTGTCTCCATGAGCGGCAGCACCGTCGGTACGCACGTTAGACCATTTCACGATAGAGAGTCCGTCGAAGAAGCTCTTGATTGTCTTGTCTGGCGACAGGCGGCGCACACCACCTGCGAATCCTCCGTAGAGAAGTGCACGGTCGTCACCAGCCTTGCGGAGCATCTCCTTAGTGCTTGCACCGAGTGCCTCGTCCATCTTCAGGATGTCTGCCTCTGTGAGTTTGGATGCGTCGAGGTTGTTGTCCTTCAGATATTTGTCGTATGACTTACTGCAAGCGTCATTGTCGGCATTCACCACGTCGAGGCCTGGAATGAACTTGCCAACCATGTCTTTGCGTGCCAAGATACACTGCCATGGGTTGCTCTGATAATAATAAGGCATTCCGCTGCAGCGTGTTCCGTTGATAAGCATTGTGGAACCACCATGACTACGTGCCTTTGCTCCATCCTGACGGATAGGAAGGATAATCTCCTTCATAGCCTCCGGATTCTCGTCGTTGTCAGCCATGAAGAGCTGCTGATAACCGGTGTATCCGTTCTTTGGCTCCTTGGCGAGTTCGTAGACGTTTGCCGAGATGATCTTGTCGCAATAGTCCTTTGCCTTCTGGTAGTCGTTCACCTGTCCGTCGGTGTATACCATGGCGTTGAGTGCGAGACGAGCATGCAGAGCGTAGGCAGCACCACGGTCGGCACGGCCGAAGTCTTTGCTGTTGCAGTATGCTCCCACCTCTTTCATCATAGGCTCTATGGCTGTCAGCTCCTGGTCAATCCAGTTGTAGAGGTCGACGCCCACCTTCTCGACAGGAAACTCTCCGTTGAACTCAAGTTTGAACGGTGCTCTATGGAAGAGGTCGAGGAACTCGAAGTAGTTGAGAGCACGCAGGAAACGAATCTCTGCAATCTCGTCGTCAGGAAGTTTGCCTGTCTGCTCAGAGATAAACTGGTTGTGAAGCGTTACGTCATAGGCAAGGCGCTGGTAGCACCAGTTCACACGTGGAGAAGCTGATGTCCATGCCATGTTTGTAATAGGTGCCATGTCTTCATTGTCCTGCCATGCCCAGAGGATCTCGTCGGTGTTGAGTTCGTTGAGGTTGAACACTGTACGGTAGAAACCGCTTTCACCCTCATCGCCACTCATATCACCGTTACCATCAGGACCTTTCTGACCGGTAAGTCCCAATGTGGCATATTGCTTGGCAAGGAGTTGCTTCACCTCATACGTTGGTGAAGTCTGTGGGTCTATTGGTGATATATTCAAGTCGTCGGCACATGACATTGTCCCTAATGTCAGGAAAGCCAATGCCGCACTCTTTAAAATTATATGTTTCATAATTGTAGTTGTTTATTTTGTTAGTTGACGAGTTGACAAGGAGACGAATTGACAAGGAGATTTGCCTTCCTCTGCTATATGATGCTTAGTAAATTCCAGTCCTTCCCTTTTGAGGGAGAATGTTGTTTTTCCAGCATCTTGTCTACTTGTATCTTGTCTACTTGTCTACTTAAAAATTAAAGTTAACACCGAGCTGGAAGCTGATTGGACGTGGATACGGATCGGTATCTACACCGTTTGCGACCTCAGGATCGAGTCCCTTATACTTGGTGATGATAAATGGATTCTGCACAGTGAAGTATACACGGCCAGAGAAATAATCCTCTCCCGCATACTTGAGGAGTGCAGGGAATGAGTATCCAAGTGTGATGTTAGAACACTTCAGGAAGGAAGCATTGCGGATGAAGTAGTCGCTGATGCTGTTCATGGCATTTGTCTGTCCTGTGAATCCGAGTGATACGGCATCGCTGAGCACATTCTCGAAGGCTCCAGCCTGCTTCTTCAGACCCTGTTCACAAACTATAGCACTGTTGGCAAGATTGTGGAAATATACATAGTTGCCGAGAGATGCTCTGAGCGAGAAGCTGAGGTCCCATCTCTTGTAGAGGAACTTGGATGTGAGACCCATTATCACGTCAGGTGCCGGACTCTTATAGTAATAGCGGTCGCCATCGTCGATAGTACCGTTGCCGTCGCGGTCTACGTAAACGCCCTCGATAGGTTTGCCGTTCTCGTCATAAACCTGCTGATAAACGAAGAATGAGTTGATAGGATAACCCACCTTGTTGCGCTGCAACCTGTTGTTGTTACCACGGGCAGCCTTTGTGCTGTTGACCCAAACCCAGTCACTGTCTCCTGCTCTGAGGGATGTTATCTTGTTCTTGTTCCAGCCCACATTGTAGGTAAGATCCCATGTGAAGTCTTTTGTTACCACTGGTTTCACATCGAATGAGAGTTCAAGTCCGTAGTTGCGCAGCGAACCTACATTCTGCAAGAGTTCGTCACCGAGTGTCACTCCGGCATTTGTTGAAACATTAGCCAGAAGGTCTTTGGTGTTACGGATATATCCGTCGAGAGTGAATGTGAATCGGTTGTTGAGAGCCGCGAAGTCCAGACCTACGTTCCATGTCTCTGTCTTCTCCCAAGTAAGGTCTGAGTTATACTTGTTAGGACGCATGGTGTAATAGTAGTCGTTTCCGAAAGGATACTGTGCGAACTGGTCGCTCGTCACGTATACAGGAGCGTATACGAAGTCGTCGATACCGTTCTGCTGACCTGTCTTACCCCAGTCGAAACGCAGCTTCAAGTCGTTGAGCCATGTGGCATTCTTCATGAACGGCTCACTGCTGATCTTCCATGCTACGGCAGCTGATGGGAAGTATCCCCATTTCTTGCCCTTTGCGAAGCGTGAAGAACCATCGGCACGGAACGTTGCGGTAATGAGGTAGCGGTCGAGGAAGTTGTAGTTCAGACGTCCGAAGTAAGACACGAGCGAGTTGTGTGTTGCCCACTCCTTTTCACTTCTGAACGACTCGTCGAAAGCCTCACCTGTCAATGGGTTGGTTCCCTTACCGTATTCGTTGAATCCTGAACGATGGTAGTGTGCCTGCTCTGCACCAGCCATAATGTCAACTCCATGGTTTCCGAATTCATGCATATACTGTGCGTAGGCACTACCTACTACATTATATTTATAGTATGCCATGAGTCCCTTGTAGCCATAGTAGTTGTTGCTGTATGAAGTGCGGCGTATGTCATTGGTCTGTTCTGTCTCTGTATACTGTGCACCGATACTTGCATGCAGACGGAGGTCTTCGAATCCGTGAATCTTATAGTCCACCTCTGCATTGCCGCTGAAGTCGTTGGCATTTGCCAGACAATACTTGTTGTTAAGCATAGCCAATGGGTTCTGCGGAGTCTGAGAGTATGATGTCTTTGTCCAGTTAGGGTCGTTATACGAAGCGTTTACCAAAGTCTGGTAGTATCCTCCCACAACGCTGTATTCTGGGTCTGACATGCGCACCGGACGTGTCGGGTCCATAGCGATGGCTGCTCCTACGGCACCGGTGTCGGCATAGCGGTCTTTCTCATACATATACTTGGCTGTGATATTGAAGTTCAAGTGGTTGTTGAGGAAGGTAGGTGCGATGTTAACGCTTGAATTGAAACGGCGCATCCAGCTTGTTTTCAGGATACCGTTGCCGATGTTGTATCCGGCGCTCACACGATATGGCATGTTCTTCAGACCGCCCTGCATACTGATGCTGTGGTTTGTAGAAAGCGTGGTGCGCAGTATCTCGTCCTGCCAGTCGGTGTTGGCGGTGCCGAGGAGGTCACGGCTCATACCCAATGATTCGATGAGGTTTCTATACTCGTCTCCGCTGAGCACATCATATTTCTTGAGAGCCGTCGAAATGGTGAAGTCACCGTTGTAAGTGAATGTCGGCTTCTGTCCGCTGCGGCCCTTCTTTGTGGTGATGATTACGACACCGTTGCTGGCGCGCGAACCGTAGATTGCCGTTGCCGAAGCACTCTTGAGCACCGTAAAGTTCTCGATATCGTTAGGGTTGATATTGGCAAGGATGTTACTCATACCAGTCGCCGTATTGTTGTCGATAACGAGTCCGTCGATAACATACAGAGGATCATTGCTGGCTGAGAGAGAGGCACCACCACGGATACGGATCTGTGCTCCTGCACCTGGCATACCGCCTGTGGTCTGCACGTCAACACCTGCCACCTTACCTACGAGCATGTCCGAAGCGTTGTTTGTGATACCCTTCGACAGTTCGTCTGGCTTCAAGGCTGTGATAGAACCGGTGAGGTCGGTCTTCTTAGCACGACCGTAACCGATTACCACCACGTCGTCGAGCTTCGTGGCGGCATCTTCCTTCAGGATGACGTTGATGTTCTGTCCTGCTACCACGGATACCGTCTCGTATCCGATGTAGGAGATTTTCAATGTAGACTTGGCGTCTGCGTTGATAGAGAAATTACCGTCAATGTCGGTAATGGTACCGCCATCGGTACCGTCAACTCGGATTGTCGCTCCGATGATTGGCTCGCCGGTGGCATCCTTCACATGTCCCTTCACGACAACCTGTTGTCCGAAGGCACTTGCCGTCAAGAACAAGCCTCCCGTCAGGGCTGCAGCTCTCATGGCATTACTGAATCTTACCTGCTTCATTGTTAATAGTTTTTTTATGTTACTAATTATATATCCAATATCCATAAAGCCCTAACGTTCTATCGGGCTTTGATGTTCATTTGTAGATTGCTTTAAGGCATAATTTTCTCTCATGTTTGATAGTTGCTTGCAAATATAGGGGGTATTACAATACGTTAAAACTATTTTAACAAGGAAAAGGCATTTTTGTTAGTGCAAACGTTTGCACAATAGTATTGCATACAATTATTAACCTGAGTTCGGGATAAGCGACAGTCGTTTTTCTTGCTATGCCAGATTTCCGACAGGTGCATATTACATTTGCCCTCCAAACAATATGG
>JABLTS010052393.1_pt1 | contig 32040 bp, 50 predicted proteins | sample 7160081 | NCBI WGS metagenome assembly JABLTS01 (sample SAMN14651231, study PRJNA627086) | human gut metagenome | isolation source: feces | host: Homo sapiens | reverse complement strand
TGTTAAAAATCAGTAACTTAGCTGCACCGAAATAACACCATTTTTTATACCGGATTTTTGATTCGAATTTTGAACACCCTACCTTACAGGGCGCCAGGTTTGCGAACATAAAAAACCCAGGGCGTTGCCCTGGGCTAAGAGCTTTTGGGCCTTCAGCCCGTACTTAAACCACTTGCGAAACTTGAGTAAGGAAGTTAAGGGAGTTAAGGAGTTTCAGATGTGGAAATGGATCTCCTTGAGCCATTTGCGGGTGTCGAAACAGGGACAGGCCTTGCGGACGCCGGGGAGGTCGCAGTGACCGAGGATCTCGGCATCGGGGAAGTCGACGCAGAGGCTGCGGAGCAATTCTTCCATGGTGATCTTCTGAGCTTCGGTACGGGTGTCGGCAGGACGACCCTTGGCATCGAGTCCGCCTTCGTAGCAGATGCCTATGCTGTTCTTGTTGAAGTGGAGGGCGTGGGCGCCTACTTCGTTCTCGGGTCGGCAGGGGTAGAGGGTGCCGTCGCGGGTGATGTAGTAGTGATAGCCGATGCTGCTATAGCCACGGGCTTTATGGCAGGCTTCGAGCTGCTCGATGGTGAAACTCTGGGTGACTCTCGTCGCGCTGCAATGCAGCACGATGAGAGAGATGTTACGGTGATTTTGCATAGTCGTTAGATTTTTTTGGTTAACAAACGATGGGGTGGTTCGTCTACATTCTGCCGCAGCTGGTGACGCAGAAGGCGCCGGCAATGGCGGTGAGAACGGTGATGACGAAGTTGATGATGTTTTTTAATGTTTCTTTTTTCATAATGGTTTAATTTTTTTAATGGTTAATGTTTTTTCGAGGAGTTAAGGGAGTTAAGACATTACTCTCCTTCGCCGCCGGTATTCTCGCCGCCGGAAGGGTTGCTGCCTGTGCCGCCGGATGGGTTGCTGTCAGAGCCGCCGGATGGGGTAGTGGTGCCTCCGCCTGTGGTGCCGCCTGGCTTCGTGGTGGAAGAGGTGACGAGGATGTCGGCAGCATCCTTGAGGGTGGCGTCGAGGTCAAGACGGCTGTTGGTGAGCTTGCCTGTGGCACGGGCACGGAGCTTGACGCCCTCTATGTTCTTTGCCACGGTGAAGGATTCCTTCGTGTCGGCTCCCTTCTTGGGTCGGATGCCAATAGAGAAAATGGCGAGGTCGTCGATCTTAATTAACTTGCCACACTTTCTAGTTTTAAAATAAGAGTTTTTATTCGTGTTTCTAATCAATTACCCCAGTTCGGGATAAGAATAGTTCATAAAAAAGTTGGTAAGCCTAATTTTGACCAGTTAGTTATATCTAAATCTAGTTCTACTGGTGATTGGATAGGAATGGTAAGAGAAAAAGAAGGAGTATATTAAACGAATAAAAGCCAGCCCAAATGGGACTGGCTTTCTTTTATTTTATAATGATTGGTGCTACTCCTTCTACTGCTACTTCTTCTATTCCGTTATCCTTTATAAGGTTATACAGTTCTTTACTGATTGGATAGATACTATAGAAGTTATACCAGCCTAATATATCCCTATTGATACTGGAAGTAGTGGTATAAGTGTTACCTATCTTAGTAGTTCTGGTAGTAACCTTTAAAGAAGTTGGGTCTGGATAGACATAGAAGTCTTTAACTTTAGCCTTTATGGATTTTGCTAGCTTGATTCTATAATCATTACCCTTTACTTTTACTTGTAAATCATCCTTACCTTTATTCTTAAAGTAGTTTACATTGATACTTATAAAGCAGTTATCATACTTATCTACAGCTATAAATAAATCCCTATTGACGGTTTTATTAGAAGCAGTGGTTAGTACCAGTTCTGCTACTTTATCAGATTTTACTGGATTCTTATAATCAGTCTTAGCAGATGCCAGACTAAATCCAAATACTAGTATTACTAATAGTGTTATAAGTTGTTTCATATTCAAATAAATAAGCAAGTTAATAAAGATATATCTGTTACTATTCCAGCTACTACAGCATCTACCTTAGTCCCTTCTAATAACGGTTTATCATCTAAAATATTGTACTAAAGCATAAATACAAAGTGTAGTGCTGTTAAAATGAAAATCGGAAGTAATATATAAGTTTTCATAGTTGTGTTTTATTAGGTATTTTAGTCCACTATCCATTTTCCTTCTTAAAGTGGATAGCTGTATCTTTATCTACTTCTACTATATATTCCCAGTGGTAAGAAGTGCCAGCCTAAATTAATAGGTTGGCTTCTTTTGTCTTCTTTGGTAATATGGTTAAATCAGACTAACTAAAAGTATGATGATTATAGCTAATATTGCTACTTTACCTGCTATCTTAATATCTACTTCTGTGCCTTCTAAAATAGGCTTATTATCTATAAAATTAACCATCATTCTAACTAATAGATGAAGTATTATCATTACGTTAAATATAAATAAGATGTATATCATTTTATTCTTTTCCAGATTCCGTTTACTTTCTAAAAATGTACTGCTAAATCTTTAGATACCTCTATAATCAATCTAGGTATAAACTATCTATTTGAACTGTTGTTATTTGGTAGATACTTATTATATGGCTTTATATCACCATGCTTAATCATCTTAGCTAGTTCTACTACATTATATATAAATATATCATCCCCAAAGATATTAATGAACATGGCTGTATTTTTATTGTCAGCTAGTAAAGCCTTAATCTTATGTACTTCAATGATGTGTGTAGGGTATTTGATAGCACTAGCATCCCTATTCTTTATTTCACCAGCAGCCTAGATATTTCTTCCATCTTTACTAGTGCTTTTGATGTGTACATCTATATCACAAAATTCTGCATCTGTAAAATCTACCTACCAGCCTATCTAATCTGCTAATGTCTTAAATATGTTTCTACCTTTTCTTTCTGATTCTTGTGCGTTTGGATTGTAAATCATAATGTTTTATTTTTAAAGTTTGTTACTGTTGTATCTGATTAATGGTATCATCTGAGTGCTATGACTATTACTTATGTCTATTCATCTGAATCATTAACTATAGAAGCTGTAGCTGATTCTTCTTAATCTCATATATCATAGCTTCTAAGTTTTCCAGTTTAGTGTATAGTTCTTTGTTTTCCATATTATATGTAGTTTTAATAGTTTATAGTGTTATCTGATTATCTCATTTAAAGATGCACTTTGTTCTGTATATCTCATAGTAATCTCTAAACTCTGTATATAAATCTACCTCTTTATCAGTAATTAAATTATCATTTAAGGCTTTAAGTAGATTGTTTCTATTTTACCATACTCTATAATATTATTTTGTCCTATTCCGAACTCTGTATAGTAATCTACATTTTCTATAGAAGCTCTGTAATCCATCCAGATTTTAGTAACCAATTTCTTAGTATAGCTCCATTCTGTATTAGGATTTGCTTTATAGTCCTTATAAAGGGCTTGCAATCTCTTTTCATCTTCCTCGCTACCTTCTGCTGTATCTAGTAGCCTAAATGATGGATTATGTGTCTGATAGCTGCTTAATCTCTTTTCTAATGTTTTATTATCGGAGGTATATCCGATTTTTGCATAAATACCTGATTCTATTAAGTATAACATAATTAATCAATTCTAAAATTAAATGTAGGTTTGTGTAGCTTATGTTTGCTAACTACTTTACCATCTATTCTTTTCAGCTTTTATCTACTTTATAAAGATTTCACTTTTTAATCAATGCTTTAATTTATAGGGCATCCCTACAGTTAGTTCTAATCCATTTATTCTACCTTCATCAGTTCTTATCTTTACAGCCTTAGCTTTATAGCCAAATCTAGTTATATCTACAGCTTTAGCTACTGCATCTATGCCATACTTATTATAAAGCTGCTATAGTCTTATCTTTAGTTCTTTGTTGCTTATTCTTGTGCCAGTTGGAAACATTCTATTTAATTCTTGAATCATAGTATAAATGTGCATGATTGTTTTGTTCTATTTATATTGTTATCTGTTAATGCTTTTACAAAGTAATCTAATGAAATATCTGCTGGTAAAGTTGGGCATTTCTTAGCTAATATTTCAGCAAATGAATCATCTATATTTGGGAACTTAGCTATTAAATAGTTAAGTGCTTTGTTATCTCTTAGTGGTGGTATAGTCTTATTAACTATACAGTATTTATAGATTGTTTCATATAAGAAGTTTTTCACAGCATCAACAGAATCACCTTTAACTAGACTTAAAGGAAAATATTTAGTGGATAACTGTAGGCTATTACCTATATAACAGATATGCCCTTTTTCCTCTAATTGCTTTAATTTTTTAGCTATTAAGTTTTTGCTGATACCAATGATTGAAGTTAAGTCTGCTTTAGAATTGAATCTTATATAGTTAGTACCTTTGCAGCACTGTAGTTTGATTTTTATCAGGATTCCTTTTTCTTCTGGTGTAAGTTCTGAATCAGTAATTAATTCAGGCAATACTATAGAGTAATCTTTTTCTAACTTAGCAAACTGATACACATTATATGGATATTTGCCATTTCCTTTGTATAATGTGACATTTTCAAAGAATGGTTTTAAGTCTTTTACATATCTATCTATTGTACTTTCTGATGTATCTGTTAGTTGAGCCAATTCCTTTTCTGAAATGGATGCTTTATAACTATTATCTTTAATTTGGCTTCTTATCAGTAAGTAAGAATAGGTTTCTATAAACTTACTTCTGGTTGCTAGGTTTATTAGGTTTGATGGGATTTGAATAAAAGTACTCATAGTTAGCTAATAAGTCTTCATTATTTGTGTATATTAAATCATCTGATGAATTTTTAATTAATCTGTTTAAATTGCCGTGCCCTATAGCTACTTTCAGCTCTAGGCGATTGCGAAAAACTTTGTTTAAAGGTTTGTAAATTATCATATATTCATGTTTAATTAAAATATTGACTTTGATTTTTCGCTAGAAAAATTGAAAGTCTTATTATATTATCTATATTACTATATTATTAGGAGCATCAGTTATGGGAGGGGTAAGCATCAGTTATGGGATAAACTAGGCATCAGAAATGGGAAATTGATATAAAACTGCATCTAATTTAAGTATTTCTGATTCCCATTTTTTTAGACATTGAGACTTAAAGAAAAGGGCTATATTTCAAGCCCTATTCCCCAGTTAGTAACAAATCCTTTAAAAATTAATCATTTACGACAAAAATCCATGACAGTGTTTTTCCTCTTGCTTTCTGGATAATTATATATATAATTTTTGGCTACTCAAAATAAAAAATAAACTTTTTTCAAATTCAGTCGGGATTAGTCCTTTTGGGGTATCTCTTTATCCTGCATGATGCCGGTAATGTAGGTTAGCCATGTGAAGTGCCATTTTTGTGTATATCTGCATGGCACTGTTTACAGACAGCCAGCAGATTATCATAGTTATAGGCTACCTCTATTCTTTTATCCCCGAAATAGTTAAGAAATGAATCTTTATGATGTACGTCGATAGCAGCTTTTACTATACCCTTTGAAAGACATACTTCACAAAGTGGATGCTGCATTAAATAGGATAATCTTAGCATTTTCCATTTCTTACTTTGATAGATTTCCTATCTTTCTTTTCTTTTTATTTGCTTTATTTTGTTCTTTGCGCTTTTTCTCAGATATGGCATATTTCTTAATGGATTCTATTAGGTTATTAGGTTTTATCTATTGTATGGTTGCTTCTTTCTTTTCTGCTATTGGCATTATATCATCTGTATAATATTCCACCTTTGTTTCTGCATAGTTATAACATTTATCATCCCTTTGATATTCACCTTTTAGCTAGTTGAAGGCTTTGATAAACTAATCTATGAAATCCTATTCTGGATTATACTTTCTGGTAAGCATTAGATAGGCATCATTAAAAGTAGCTTCATCATCATCTGCTTTAACTAGTCTGCTATGCAGGTATCTATAATGTTTGTTGATAGCTTCATTAACCATATAGTTATACTCAGATTTATTCAGATTATTCTGTTTCCTTCTATATTTGCTCCAGTTGTAAATCATTATAACTACTGATTAAATTATCTATTGCGTATCTAACTAATGTGCTTCTTTTTATGCCTAACTTTTCACTGATTAAGTCAAGTTGTGTTTCCTGATAAGGTGTGATTCTTACTGATACTCTAGTTTCTTTCTTTGTTATTTTCATATTTAGATTAATTATTAAGTTATACCTATTATATACATAAAATTTTGAATCCAAAAATATTGTGCGACATTTTTTATTTGTGTGACAAAGTACTGGATATTAGTAGAAAAAGAAAAAATCAGATTGTATAATTAACTAAAAAAATCAAGAATATGGATAATAAGTTTAAAATACCTACAGACATTGAGAAAGAAGCTAAAGATTATATGAAAGATGTGATTCTTATGCTTGAAGATAATTCACTGATGAAGAATGTAGATAACGCTGCTTTAACTATGTTGGCAAGAAATTACAGTATGTTTATCAAAGCTAGCAAACAATTAGAAAAAGATGGTTTAACAGTAGTTTCTGATAGAGGAAACATAGCACCGCACCCAGCTATTAAGATAGCTAAAGATGCTTAGATTTAGGCTATGAAGGTAATGGAGAAGTTTGGTTTGACTGCTAAGGATAGAACTAAAATAGCAAAGCTAAGTGATAACCGTAAAGAGTTATCTCCACTAGAACAGTTTGTAAAAGACAGTAAGGAAATACGATAATGGTTTATATGGGAAGTAAGAATAGGATAGCTAAAGAGCTTATTCCTATTATAACAAAGGATTTAAAGCCTAATCAATGGTATGTTGAACCATTTGTAGGTGGTGCTAATATGATAGATAAAATAGAGCATCCTTATAAATTAGGTGCTGATAATAACAAGTACTTAATAGCTCTATTAGAAGCTGTTTAGAATGGGCAAGAACTACCCGAATACATTACTAAAGATGAATACATAACTGTAAAGACTAATAAGGATAATTATCCAGATTGGTATGTTGGTTTTGTCGGCTTTGTATCTAGTTTTAGAGCTAAGTTCTTTGGTGGCTATTCTGGCTATTGCACAACAAAAACTGGCATACAAAGAAACTATATTAAGGAACGTATTAATAACATACTTAAATAGAATCTAGATGGAATCAAACTAGTATGTAGTTCTTATGATGCTTTAGATATTCCAGCTAATAGCATTATATATTGTGACCCACCTTATAACGGTACTACAAAGTACAAAGATAGCTTTGATTCTGATGCTTTTTGGCAATGGTGTAGAGATAAAGCCAAAGAAGGGCATACAGTATATGTATCTGAATATAATGCGCCAGAAGACTTTAAATGTATTTGGGAAAAGCAGATAAATTCTAACTTAGGTGGTACATCTAAAACGGCTACAGAGAAGTTATTTACAATATGAAGCCCTATTACAAATATGCTGATGATGTAATACAAAATAAAATAGTAAGTTGCTCTAACATTAAACTAGCTTGTTTGAGATTCTAGGAGGATTTAAATAGGGATGATTTAGAGTTTAGGGAATCAGTAGTAGATAGGGCTATTAGCTTTATAAGTACTATGAAACACTTTAAGGGAAAAGCATCTGGAAAAAAGTTTATCCTAGAGCCTTGGCAGTAGTTTATAGTGGCTAATATAGTTGGCTTTTATTGGCACGGTACAAATGACAGAAGGTTTACCAGCAGTTACATAGAAGTATCTAGAAAGAATGGAAAGACAGCCCTAGCTGCTGCTTTGTGCCTATATTTTCTTATAGCAGATGGTGAAGATGGTGCTGAGGTGGATTTAGCTGCAAATTCTAGGGAATAGGCTAAGATAGCCTTTGAATTTTGTTATGAGTTTGCCAAATAGTTAGACCCTAGTGGCAAATATCTTACTTCACATTTGAAGGGAATTAAGTTCAATGTTAATGCTTCTTAGTTAAAAGTGTTTGCTGCTGATGCTTCTAAGCTTGATGGTTTTAATGCCAGTTTTGGTTTGATTGACGAATACCATGCTGCTAAGAATAGTAAGGTTAGAGATGTAATTAAGTCTTCTATGGGTATGCGACAGAATCCACATCTTTGCACTATAACTACTGCTGGTTTTGATAAAACTTTGCCCTGCTATTAGCTAAGAGCTACTGCTATTGAAATATTACATAAACTGAAAGAAGATGATAGTATGTTTATTGCTATCTATTCTTTAGATGATAATGATGATTGGACTGATGAAAGTAACTGGATAAAATGCACTCCTAATATGAATGTTACTGTTACTTAGAAGTATATAAGGGAATAGGTAAAATCAGCACTTAATAACCCTTCTGAAGAAGTTGGAGTAAAGACTAAAACACTTAATCTTTGGTGTGATTCTGCTGAAGTCTGGCTACCAGATACCTATATAGTTAAAAGTACTAGGAATGTGGATTTAACTAGCTTCTAGGATGAACTTTGTTATATTGGTGTGGATTTGTCTGCTACCAGTGATTTAACTGCTGTAAGCTATTTAGTGGTTAAGGATGGTATCTATTACTTTAAGAACTACTATTATTTGCCAGAAAGTTGTCTGGTGGATAACTCCAATAGGGAAAAGTACAGAATCTGGAAGAACACTGGCCAGCTTACCCTTACAAGTGGTAATGTTACAGACTATGACTATATTACTAAGGATATGATTAAGTATTAGGATATACTTAGAATCCAGTCAGTAGGCTATGACAAATGGAACGCTACTTAGTGGGCTATCTAGGCTACTGATGAAGGTTTACCACTGGAAGAATATAGCCAGAGTATAGGTAACTTCAACCAGCCAACTAAAGAGCTAGAAAGATTGATTTTATCTGGTAAAGTCATTATAGATAACAATGAAATTACTAGGTGGTGTTTCTCTAATGTCTAGATTAAAGAAGACCATAACGGAAACACTAAACCTATAAAGACATAGAAGCAGATGAAGATAGATGGCACTATAGCTATGATTCAAGCACTAGGAACATATCTATAGAATCCGAATAATGGAAAAGAATTATTTATAATATGAATTTTAAATTTTGGAAAAAGAACAAACCAGAGGAAAGAGCTAGCGCCGTCTTTGGAGATTACTTGCTATACAATACGGCTAGCAGCTATGCAAATAATAAGGCTATGCTACTTAGTGCTGTTTATAGATGTGTAGAAGTAATATCTGATTCTATAGCTTAGTTACCTTGTGAGCCTTATAGGATAGATTCTGATGGCTGTAAGATTAAGTTTACTAAGCATCCGACTTATAACCTTCTTAATCGAGAGCCTAACCAGAATATGAGTAAGTTTACTTTTATGAAGACTATGATAGTTAGTATGCTTCTTACTGGTAATGCTTATGCACTTATAGAAAGGGACGAAAGAGGAAACGCTAAAGCACTTTATTACATTCCTACAGAACTAGTAACGATATTGAAACCACAAACCATAACAGATACTATCAGCTATAGTATTACTGGTATGAAGAATGTGGTAGAAGATTGTAATATGATTCATATTCTTAACTTTACTAGTGATGGATATGAAGGAATCTCTACCCTAGCTTATGCCAGAAAGACTTTAGGTTTGGCTATGGATGCAGAAGCTAATGCAGAAGGATTCTTTAAAGGTGGAGCTAATGTAGCTGGTATTCTTAAATTTAATTCACCACTAGCCACCAAATAGAAGGAATCACTTAAATCAAGCTGGAACAGTGCCTTTAATGGTTCTACTGGTACTCCTAACGGTATAGCAGTTCTAGATGCTGATTTAGACTTCTAGTCAGTTACTGTAAATCCTTCTGATGCACAGTTATTAGAAACAAGACAGTTTAATGTTGTTGATATTTGTAGGTTTTTTGGTGTTTCACCAGTTAAGGCTTTTGACTTATCTAAGAGTAGTTATAACACTATTGAACAGATGTAGCTAGCTTTCTTAACAGATACACTATAGCCACTTCTGGAGAAAATAGAATGTGAGTTTTAGAGGAAACTTTATAAGCCTAGTGAGAAGGATAATATTACTGTTAGATTCTCTACAGCACCTTTACTAAGAGCTGATAAACAATCTTAGGCAAACTACTATAATACTCTATTCTAGATGGGTGTAATGACTATTAACGAGATTAGAAGGGAATTAGATTTACCACACTTAGAAAACGGTGATACTTCATTTGTACAAGTGAATGTACAAACTTTAAAGAACGCAACATAGGACAAAGAGTCTATTTTAGCAGTATCAGAAGATACAGATAGTTTATTTAATAAAAAGGATGATACCCAGACAGAAAATAGCTATGAAGGAAATTAGAAACTATAAAGAATCGGAAATAAGAGCTGTAGCACCAGAAACTAGAACAGTAGAAGGATATGCTGTAGTTTTTGATAGTCTTTCTAATGATTTAGGAGGATTCACAGAGATAATTAACAGAAATGCTTTAGATGGTGTTCTAGAGAAGTCTGATGTGTTTTGTTTACTTAATCACGATAATTCTAGGGGTGTTCTAGCCAGAAGTAACAAAGGTACTGGTAGCTTGGAATTGTCTATAGATGATAAGGGTTTAAAATACAGATTTGAAGCCCCTAAAACTGCTTTGGGTGACGAACTCCTGGAAGGTCTTAGAAGGGGTGATATTTCAGCTAGTTCTTTTGCTTTTACTGTTGGTTCTGATTCTTGGGAAAAGAGAGAAGACGGAAGCTATTTAAGAACGATAAACAGTATTAAAGAGCTGTTTGATGTATCGCCAGTTTACCAGCCAGCTTATTCTGCTACTAGTGTTGATACTAGAGGGCTGGATGAATTGAAACAGAAAGAACAGAAAGAAATAGATGAATATTATCAGAAACTTGAAGCAAAACTAAAATGAACTCAATAGAATTAATAGATAAGAAGGAACAGCTGTAGTTAAAAGCACAAAATATTATCAATCAGGGAAAGCATGAATCCAGAAAGCTAACTACAGATGAAGAAAGAGAATACAATGATTTGTGTAAACAGATAGCAGATACAGAGAATGAAATTAGATAGTTAAATCAGAAATTGAATAAAAAAGAAACAATGAAGAAAGAAACTTTTTCACTTTTAAAGGCTGTTAGAGCTATTGCTAATAACCAACAGTTAGACGAAAGAAGCCAATAGGTAGTAAACGCTGGTATCGCTGAAATGCGTAAATCAGGACAAAGTTATAGTGGCTAGATTATCCTTCCAGTAGAAGAAAGAGCAGATGTGCAGGCAACCGTAGCAGACCATGGCTAGGAGATTGTAGCAGAAGATAAGTTGAATATCTTAGCACCACTTAGAGATAAATTAGTACTTAGTGCTGCTGGTGCTAACTTTATGACTGGTTTGGTAGGTAACGTATCTATTCCTACTTACAGTGGTTCTACTGTAGGCTGGGCTGGTGAAGTTGATGCTGCTAAAGATGGTGCTGGTACTTTTGGAGAAGTAGAGCTTAGTCCTAAGCGTTTAACAGCTTATGTAGATATTTCTAAGCAGTTCCTTATCCAAGATTCTGTAAGTGCAGAAGCACTTTTAAGAAAGGATATTGTGGACGCTTTGTCTAACAAACTTGAAGCTACTATTTTGGGTGCTGTTGCTGGTGATGCAACAAAGCCAGCTGGACTTTTCGCTGGTGTAACTGCTGATACTGCTGCTATTACCTTTGCCGACATTCTCAAGATGGAATAGACCTTAGAGGAAAAGAATGTAGGTGGTAATATTAAGTTTATTGCTTCACCAGCAGCTAAGGCAGTTCTTAGAACTACAGCAGTAGGCGGAACAAAATCAGACCTTAGAATGTTGATGGAAGGTAACGAAATTGATGGTATTTCTACCCTTGTAACTAACGGTATGACTTCTAAGGGTCTTATCCTCGGTAACTTTAATGACCTTGTTATTGGTCAGTGGGGTGGAATTGATTTAACTGTTGACCCTTATACACAAGCTGCTAACGGTAAAATCCGTTTGGTTGTTAATGCGTATTTTGACGCTAAACCACAAAGGGCAGATTCTTTTGTAAAGAAGGTGTTAAAGTAATTATTGCTTCATTTCTAATTTGATTGGCTAGTAGGCTTATAAGGTCTACTGGTTAATCTTAATTTCTATTTTGGCTATGTATGTAACACTAAACCTTGTTAAGAAGCATCTTAATATAGATGATTCCTTTACAGAGGATGATAATTATATAACCAGCCTTATAAAGGTAGCGGAAGATGCTGTAGCTAAAAATGAAAACATAGCTTTAAAGGATATGATAGAAGGTGGTGAGCTACCTCCTTCTGTTATTCATTCTATTCTTCTGCTAGTTGGAAATCTATATAACAATAGGGAAGCTACTAGTTATTCTGTTGTTAGTGAAGTTCCTTATACTTATAAGTATTTGATTAATCTTAATAGAAATTTTACTGTAAGATGAACGCAGGAAGACTAACAGAGGTGATAAGTATAGAAAGACCTTCTATAGCTTAGAATGATTTTGGAGCTAATAGTATTTAGTGGTAGAAGCATATACAGACTAGAGCAGATGTCACTTTTGAATCTGGCACTAGAGCCACTGAAAACAATGAAGTAATTTTTAGCTATAACAAAGTATTTACTATAAGATATTATCACGATATAGATGAAAAGGACAGAATTATCTGGAATGGGAAGAAGTGGAGAATACTATCTTTAGAGCCAGATAAGGCTAAGTAGTTAATAACAATCAAAACAGAGCTTATAAATGAATAATGTGGATTCCAGCTAGGTGGACTAGCTACTAAACCAACTATAGCCAGATACCATATAGGACATAGTGTTTAAAGCCATAAAGAAGGGTGCTGATACATTAAAGGCTAAAACCATATCAAACCTTAGAAGACCGTCTTTAAATAAAGGAGTAAAGGTAAGACCAAATAGAGCTGCTAATGAAGTATCTGTTAATATTATGGGTGATTATAGGCTTAAATGGTTTGAAAAAGGAACAAAGGAACGATATACCAGAGGACACAAAGTAACTGGTTATTCTGATTCCAGACACCTTAGAAGAACTGGTTAGGGTGGATATAGAGGAAAGATAGTAGCAGAACATTTCTTCTAGTCTGCTAGAGCTGATGAAGAATCCTTCTATAATTCTATGATGGCTTCTATTACAGAATCTTTAAACAGAATACAATGAGCTGTATAAGTATCGGTAAAGCTATTAAGGCACTCTTAGTAGATGGTCTTAGTAAAACAAGTATTAAGAACAAAATATATCCTCTGATAGCTAATGAAACTACTACATTCCCTTTTATTGTTTACCGTAGAAGTTCTATTATTCCGGAATCTAATAAGGACTATTCAAATGATAGTGCCTATATTCAGATAATGATAGCTGCTAATAACTATGCTGAAAGTGTAGAACTGGCTGAATAGGTAAGGACTTCTTTAGTACATAAAAAAGGAATCATTCAGACTATACCAGTAGAGGATATATCTTTAGTAGATGGTTCAGAAGAATTTATAGATAACACGTTTGTGTAGAATTTAATATTTAAAATACAATTATTATGTCAAAGGTAAAAGGTGGTGATATGATGCTGTTTGTAAACGGCAAATCTATAGCTTATGCTACTTCACATACACTTTCTATAAGTGGTGATACACAAGATACTTCTAATAAAGATGAAGGTGGTGGTGATTGGGCTTCTAATGAGGTCAGCAAACTAAGCTGGACAGCACAAAGCGAGAATATGTATTCTATAGATGGTGCTGGTTCTAACTTTGATGATTTGTTTGATATTATGATTAAGAAGACTCCAGTAACAGCTACATTCAGTAAGAAGAAAGAAACTACTACAGATGCACCCGAAACTGGATGGACTGCTAGTAAACCAGATTATGAAGGTAAAGTAGTTATTACTTCACTTGAACTTAATGCGCCTAATGGCGAGTATGCTACATATACAGTACAGTTTACTGGTGTGGGTGCTTTGTCTAAGGTACAAGCGTAATTATATGTTTGATAGCCTTTATGCCTTATACGAAGGTATAAGGGCTATTTTCATTTTAAAGCAAAATTACTATGAACACTATTACAATTAATAACACAGAGTATAAGGTTAAATATACTATTAGAGCCTTATTCATTTTTGAACAGATAACTGGTAAGGCTTTTGAAATAAAGACACTGCTGGATAACTATATTTTCTTCTACAGTATGATTCTTGCTAACAATCCAGACAATATACTGGACTGGAATGTATTTATAGATGCTTTGGATTCAGACCCTTCTATCTTTTAGCAGTTGAATCAGCTAGTAGAGAATGAGCAAAAGAAATAGCTTTTGCTTTGTGACAATTCAGAAGACGGCACTTTAAAAAAAAGTTAAGTGTATCTGAAATGTATGCTATATTAGTTATGCAGCTACATTATCCCCCTTAGTATGTCTTAGATGATATGTAGATGTATGAAGCAAAGGTAGCTATGAAGTATGGTTACTATGCTAATAAAGATGTCTGGGAAGCAAACAGACTGACAGCCTACATAACAGCACAAGTAAACAGTAAGAGGAAATTAAAGGTAACTGATTTAGTTACATTCCCTTGGGAAGAAGAAAATACTGCTGAATCGGATAATAGGATAACTAAGGAAGATATAGAAAGATTATAGAAACAAGCAGAAAACTATTTAAAACGAAATAATTAATATGGCTAGGGACTATGTAGTAAATATAACTGGTAGGGATAATTTATCCGCTACCCTTAGAGAAGTAAGACAACAATTATAGGACACTACTAGTAGTGCTAGTGGACTTGATAAAATTGAATAGAGATTTGAAAGAATCCAGAACTCTACAGCCCCTCTTAAAAGGAAATTAAGAGAGCTGTAGGGAATAATGGATAAAATGAATCTAGATGGATTGGCTAATACTGATGTGTTTACAAGAATGGCAGCAGAAGCAGCATCTTATAAGGATGCTATAGGTGATACAGCCTAGGCAGTACGTTTGCTTTCTTCTGATACAGCTACTTTGGATGCTGGTATAGAAGCCTTCTAGGGTTTGGCTGGTGCAGCTTCTATAGCTACTGGTGTAATGGGTATGCTAGGTAGTGAGAATGAAGATGTATAGAAAGCCATTCTAAAAGTTCAGTCTGCTATAGGTATTCTGAACGGTGTGCAAGCTATTGCAAACACATTGAATAAGGATAGTATCTTAATGCTGAAACTTAAACAGTTTTGGGAATCAGCAAACGCTAAAACTACAGTAGTAGCCACTACAGCCACTACAGCTAATACTGTTGTAACCAATGCTAACAGAATCGCTACTTAGGCTTGGAATACAGTTAAGGCTATCAGTAAGGCTTTATTAGGTGATTTTACTGGTTTGATTCTAGTAGGTGCTGGAGCTTTGGCTACCTATGCAATGTTTACGGACGATTCTACAGAAGCTGATAAGAAAAATGCAGATGCCCTTAAAGATTAGAAGTCAGAAGCGGAATCTTTAGCAGATACTTTATCTAATAAATTAGGAACTGAAACAGCAAATCTAACTGGAAAGTATCTAGCTTTAAGGGATGGCTGGAAGAACTGTAGAAATGAGCAAGAAAAGAATGAGTTTATTACTAATAATGCTACAGCCTTTAAAAGTCTGGGACTGAATATAACTGATGTATCTAGTGCTGAAAATGCTTTTGTAGCTAATACAAACAGTGTTGTATAGGCTTTAAATGCCAGAGCAGAAGCTGCTGCTTATGCAGCTATTTAGCAAGAACTTTATGAGAAGGCTATAAGACAAGAAGCCAGCGTTAAACAGCAAAAGCAGAAAGTTACTACTAACACCAGAAACATAAATAACCAAAGGGCTAGAGCTGTTGGAAATACCAAGTATCACGATACTAATAACTATACTACTGCTGGGATTCAAGCACAAGAAGCAGAAGCTAGAGAAACCAGAAAGCAAGCGGAAGAAATGGGTAGAAAATCAGCAGAAGCAGCTAGAAAGGCTACCCAACTTAGTAAGAAGTCTGGTGCTTTTGGTTCTGTTAATACTTAGAAGACTGGTGGAAAAACTACTAGAACTAATAGGACTACTAGAACTAATAGGACTACTAGAACTAATAGGACTACTAGAACTACTAACAACACTAAAAAGCAGCCAGTATTTAAAGAGGATGCTGTAACTATAGAGGATATGACTAATAACGTGAATATCCTTACTTCTAAGTTAAAGAAGCTAGACATAAATACAGCCGAATTTGAAGAAGTATCTAAGTAGTTGGAAGGCTGGAAGGATAAACTTTCTGCTGTTGATGAAAAGCTAAAGAAGAAAGAAGAAGTAAAGCCAAAGTTTGAGAAAGGCTCTATAGCAGACTATCAAGACCAGATAGCAGCTATAAATGAACAGCTACAGAATCAAAACTTATCAATGGATGTAAGGCTTAATCTGCTTACTGATAAGGAAAACTTAGAGAATCAAGCACAAGAGCTTATTAACCCTTTAAAGGCTAAAGAAGAAGCTGAAAAAGCAGCAGAAGAAGCCGAAAAGGAAAGAGCAAAGCAATAGGAAGAAAGAAAGAGCAAACAGATAGAAGGCTACTAGGCTATAGGGGATGCTGCTAGTGCTATGGGCTAGCTTATGTCTGCTGCTGGTGCAGAAGGAGCTGCTGCTGCTATGTAGATTGTAGCTACTACTGCTAATGCTACTGCTTAGATGATTCCTTAGATAATGGCTTTGATTGGAGCTAAAGAAGGCGAAGCTATGGCTAATGGTACTGCTTCTGCTGCTGCTTTACCGTTTCCAGCTAACATAGCTGCTATAGCATCCATTATAGCTACTGTAGTAGGTACATTTGCTTCTATATTCTCTACTGTAGGTGCTTTTGCTGGTGGTGGTATTATCTAGGGTGCTTCTACCCACGGTGATTAGTTACTGGCTAGGGTTAATGCTGGTGAAATGATACTTAATGGTAGTCAGTAGGCTAGATTGTTTAACTTACTTGATGGTGCTGGTGCTGTTGGTGGTGCTGGAATGGGTTAGGTAAGTTTCAAGCTTAAAGGCTCTGATTTGTATGGTTCACTTAGTAACTACAGCAAAGTAAAGGCTAAATCTGGACTAAAAACTGGAATCAAATAATTATGTATATACACGGTGATTTTAGGGACGTTAATAATGTGCTTTACTCAGTACATATATTAAGCGACAATGATAAAACAAAAGAACTAATTATAGGGGAAAAAGGGCTACTCTTTAGCGGTAGTCCTATCTCTATAGAAACAGATATAGATGATACTTTCTAGACCATTATAAGAAGGTCTGCTACTATAAACCTAGTAACTAGTGATTATATAGGTGATAAGTTATTTGCTAACAACTCCAGAAATATAAAGGTGAACATTTATAAAGAAGACCTTTGTATCTATGCTGGATTTGTAGAGCCTAACACATTCAGCTAGCCTTTTGCAAATGGTCTGGAAGAATTTACAATTAATACTACTGATGCACTAACAACACTACAGTATTATAACTATGGTGATGTTACTTTAAAGACCTATCTAAAGGCTAAGAAGGATGCAAAGGTAAAGACCTTTAAGGATATGCTAGACCAGATGCTAGGTGATATTCTGGATATAGATATAGTAAATGGTACTGGTGGAGTAATTTACTATGACCTATCTAAAGGTATTACAAAGGGTAAGGAAAGCACTATCTTTAATGATTGTAGTATGAGCGAGCTTTATTTACTTGGTGATGAAGCTGATGATGTCTGGACTAATGAAGATGTACTGGAATAGATGCTACAGTATCTTAACCTTCACATTATCTAGGATGGACTGGACTATTATATCTTTGACTGGAACAGTATTAAGAACAGAAGAACTAACTGGTAGAATATGACTTTAAGGGCTGTTACTCTACAGAATCCTTCTGTAATAGAAATGACTAGTGAAATGCACTCTAGCAATGATACTAATCTTTCTGTAGCCGATGTATATAACCAAGTATCTGTAAAGTGTAAGCTGGAAGATTAGGAAGATGTTATTAAAAGTCCTATGGATTCAGATAGCTTATCATCCCTTTATAATGGTAAGCAGAAGTATATGACAGAATATATTTCAGAAGGTGAAGGAAGAAGGGCTAATAATGCTTTCTTTGATATGATACACGATAGGACTACTACCTATGATTGCTGTAGAACAGTGGACTGGTATTTACAAGCTATGTATAATAGGAACTGGAACTTTATAACTCCTAACGGTGATATTACTGATTTGTGCGAGTTTGGAAATAATATGTATATTAACCAGTGGAAGCTACCAAAGTACTTAAAGGATAACTAGCTTATTCCTTCTTTGTTTAGGATGGGAAGTGTAGAGAAGAAGCCAAACATTACAGACAATTCACCTACTTCTAAGATTGATATGAGTAGCTATCTGTTTATCTCTATAAATGGTAATGGGGATGATACAGAAACTAATCATTCTCCTTCTGACTAGACTTTACAGAACAGAAGCGGAATGATAGAATATATAGGAAATAGCTCTGGCGGTGTTTTTTCTCCTACTGATGATGTAACTACAAACTATCTAGTTTTTAGTGGTAAACTTTGCCTAATGCCTATTCAGAAGGAAACAGATAAATTCTCTACCCTTCTAAACTATGACAGAGGTAGCTACTGGCACAAAACAGTACCTAGTGATAATAATGGGGATGGTAGATATTATACTAGAAAGTGGTATAATCAAACTAGTCCTTCTGATGAAGCTACTAGTTATATTAAAGGTGCTTTAAGCCTTCATCCCTGGACTAAGGACAAAGCTAACCACGAACTACAGTATAACTATACTTCTAACGGTGATTCTACAGACAAGTTTAGTAAATTACCAGTTCTGGAATGTGAGCTAATTATCGGTAATAAACGACTTATAGAAACTAATATAGACATATACGGAAACTCTACTTTTAAATGGGTAGAGATTGGCAAAGAGCCTATAATCGAGGGTGATAAGATAACTACCTTTTCACTCGGAATAAACCCTAAAATCGGTGATAAGATTATAGGTGACGAGTTTTCTATATAGAACAATATTAGTTATACTATGAATCTGGAAACAGAAGGTACTGCTATACCTATTACTAAGGATGATGCTTTATCAGGTGCTGTTGTGTTTAGAATCCTCGGACCGATTAACTTAACTTGGAACGATATAACCAAAAGACATAAAACTTGGTTCAGACATACTAAATGGTATAACAATACTAAGTTTGTTCTATCCCACTTGGAGAACATTATAATTAAGGATTTTGAATGTAAGGTTTATTCTGATTAGGCTGGTAACGATAGTGACGAAGATAACGACCTAATCTATATGAGTAATGAAACAGATAAGTTTGTGAATAAGAAAGACGATACAGAATTTAAGTTTATAACTTAGCTTAGTAGTGCTGAATGTATTTAGAAGGGAATTAAGAACAGCATTAATCTAAATGCTGTAATTAACACTAATACCAGAACACCTTTAGAGAGTATTTATAATGCTACTACTAATGAAACTGCTAAACCTGAAGAACACTATATTAACCAGTATTATCTGGCTTATTCTAAACCAAAGCTAATAATGGAAACAGATTTACACGATACGGACGATATATCTATACAGAATATATTTCATTCTAAAGTATTAAAAAGGAACTTCTTTGTTTAGTCCATTAATAGGGACTTAAAAGAAGCATCCGTACACATTAAACTAAAGGAAGTATGATAAATATTCAATCATTCGCTAAGGCTAAAGATGGTACTTCTTATAAGGCTACTTCTTCTTCAGGATTTAGCAATAGTAAGAATGTTACCACTAGCCTAGACACACATAACATTTGGGGACAGCCATTTAACGGTACAGAAGATGTTTCTGGAAACTTGTATAATGTAGGTAGTATTACTGCTAGTGGTAATATCCAGACAGAAGGAGATATAATAATAAGATAGCTAGATGAAGAAAACCAAGTAGTGAATGATGGTGATTTGACTATATCAGTAAAGGATAAGGCTGCTACATTCTCTGGTAAGGATAAATATACCTTTGATGGAGCTATAGAAGGTACTGATATTAAAGCTAACGGTAATTTAGATGTTACTGGTGCTTCTACTATGAATGGTGTTACTGTTAATGGTGATGCTGCTTTTAATAAGAGCATAGAAGTAAAAGGACAATCTAAACTAAATGATGTTTCTTCTAATAATATTACTAATAGCGACACTATCAAAACTAAGAACTTAGAGGTTACTGGTTCAGCACATTTCTTTGAACTTATAATAGACAAAATTAAGGCTGCTGGTGGTGCTGTTTTGTTCACTCCAGCAAACGGATTTAAAGTAGATATAGTGGAATCCGTAACAAACGGATATAAGCTATACTGGTAGGCTGATGATGGAAGTGGTAACTAGGCTGATAATATGTGGAAGGTGAATGATTAGGCTTTGTGTATGTCATTCAATCAAGCTAAAGAAGGTACTAACCACAACATATCTAATAAGTATTACTGGAGCTTAGTTACTGCTGTTTCTGATACAAACCAGCCAGTAAGTATCGAAAAAAAGAAATACCACTATATAGTTATCTCTACAGTTACTAAGGATGGTACAGTAAACCCAGAAATAGGAGATACTATAGCTATGCTAGGATATAGAGGAACTGACGATAAGAAAAGACAGAGTGCTATTTATATATCTGCTTATACCAGTTTGGATAAAGGACTAACAGCACCCCTTCTAGCATAGTATTAGGGTATCAATGACTTTAATCTGGAATCACATAGAAAAAGTTATTTTGATGCTGTTGGTGCTAAGTTTGTCGGTAACTTTGAAGTATCAAACGGCTAGACTATAGAAGACTACATTAATAATAAAATTGATGGTGCTAAATCTGTAGCACCTTATATAGGTGCTAATGGTAACTGGTTTATTTGGGATTCAGATACTAAGGCTTATAAGGATAGTGGTGTTAAGGCAGAAGGTAAAGACGGAGCTAGCGGAACAAATGGAACTAATGGTAAGGATGCTGAATTTTACAAGCTGTAGCCAGTTTAGGAACTAGCTGTAGTGGATAAAAACGGTACTCTAGGAATATCTTTAATGTATAATATCAAGCATATTAAAGGTACTAATGAATTTACTGTTGGTGCTAGTAATGCTGGTTATTATGTAAGGTTCAAACCTAATACAAGTTCTAACTATATAAGTCTATCTTTGAACACTACAGCACCTTTATATACAAATGCTAAGTTCTAGACTAATTACCATAAATAGGGAACAAAAATAGAGTATCTGACAGTTTAGTTAGTTTCTGATAGTTTAGTGAAAGATACTAGAGTTGTTCCAGTTCAATTTGCAGCCAGTGCTACCCTAGAAATAACAGACAGCATCAAAACTACAGTATAGGACAATACCACTAGTATTACTGATTTGGCTGGTAAAGTCTAGACTAACACAAATAACATTTCTACAGTTACCTAGAAAGCTAACAGCATCGAATCTAAGGTAACTAGTAATACCACTACTATTAATAATCTTAGTGGTTCTGTAACTAGTTTGCAGTCTGATATGTCCGATGTCAAGCAAACAGCATCTAGTATCACATCTACAGTATCATCTATGAAAGATGAGATAATAGGTGAAAACTGTATGCTAGGTTTGAATGGTCAAGGATGGAGCACTAACACCATATATGAAGATGCTGGTACTAGTTTTCACTGTGAATCTACAGACTGGTTTCAATCTCATCCTATAGCTGATTACAGTGGTGATTATACATTCTCATTTGGTTTATGGGGTGGTGGCAGCTTGCAAATCAAGATACTAGATTTTACACAAACATATTATGATGATGGAATTTATAACAAGTATGTAGATTTCGGCACTTATACTCCATGTAAGATATTAACTACTTCATCAAGTGTATCAAATGTCACTTTAACTAATTATGCCACTAGTGGAACATCATCAACTTGGACTTATACCAACACTGAAACTATAACATTGGCAGTTGGTGATAATGTAGCAGTGAGAGTAACTAATAGCACCAATAACCGTTATAATAGTATCTATGGTACAGTATCAGCTATCAACACAAGTTCTAAGAGTGTTACAGTTAAAGCCATTGCATTATTAGACCAGCCTAATACTATTTGTACTTTATCATGTCCTATGGACAAAAAAGACGGTACTGACATTAACTAGTTACACTATGATGAGAAACTTGGTAGATATTGGATAAGGTTCAAGGAATCTAGTGGAGCAGCAAAGACATTTGTAATACTATTTAGGAATCTAAGTACTTCAAGTATTGAATATATATCTAGACTGATGATAGAAGAAAGTGTTGAATATCCACATAAGTATAATAGCACTGGCCAATCGTCACAATCCATGATTAAGCAGACTGCAAATGAAATAATGATGAGTGTTAATGACACCTATGTGAAAATTGGTGACGGAAATATCACATTGAACGGTGACACAAAAGTGAACGGCTCTTTGACACTTAATGATGAAAACCAAGGTTTCTTGTTGCTTGGTGATAGTGGAACAACAGAAATATCACCAAAGTCAATTGGAACATATAATGAGTTCAAGAGCAAAACAACAAATGTTATAAAAACACATTACAATTCAACAATTTATGGTAGTCCAACAGTAGATGGTAATTTCTATGGATTTAGTTGGAACGTATCACAAAAACTAGGTACATTCAAGAAAGGAAGCTATATCAAGCTTATAGACTATACAAATGTTGTATTTGCTAATGTTGGAATAGAACAAATAGGTATAGGAACACCATCTGCAACGTTTAATATATATGAGAATGGAACGTTGACAAAGACAATTACTGTTGGTAACAAAACTTCTGTTGATATATGCAATTATACAGTTGTAGGTGACAATGTTGAAGTTATGGTGGCTGGTCGGTTCACAAAAAATGCGTCCGCATCTATTTGGGGTGTAAATCAAGATATATTATCACCAAGAGGTATCAACATTACCCACAAACCAGTACTTCGACCAATGCCATCTATTACTGTAACTGTAAACTGGAAGAATGAAGTTCCAACATCATCGGCATTTATGCTAATAGGATATGATGGATTTGCAGTCAACTTTGGAAACAATAAGACTGTATATTGTGGTGCTGATGGATTCATTGCAAACTATGGTGATAATGAGTTCAGAATAACGTCTGATGGAATATGGAGGAGAAACCAATCAAACATTAAGGTACTGAAAGGAACAAACAACTCCAATTCTCCTGCAACATATACGGTTCAAGAACCCGTTGATACAGTTCTATGCGTAGGAAACTATTGCAAGGTTATATTCCCACCAAATCCCTATGAAGGTCAGACATTCAGAATATTGGATAAGGCTTTGGTAGAAACATATATCAATTCAAATGGAAAGAAAGTTGTCAATCATCAAACTGGTGGAGATGGAAGAGTACTTAATCCTGATTATCTTGGAGGACAAGTTTTTTGGACTTATGTGTATATTGGTGGTAGATGGTATGAATCAGCTGAATCATGATGGAACTATTTATTCCTAGTAATAAATCATAACAATGCCTAAAACAATAATTGAAAGGAAAAAAGAACTTAGATGACTTTAGGAGATGCACAATAATTCAGTAAAAATTAATTCTTATCAATGAAAGAAAACTGGAAAGAACTCGGTTTTAAAGATAAAGCCCAATATACTACAGCTATGATACTTATAGCTAGTGGTATTATAATAGCCTTTTTAAGTTTCGCTTTGATTCAGACTATATCTAGTGGAGTGCTTATATATATTGCCTAGGCTTTTACTGCTGGTGGTGCTATATTCGGTGTAAGCATCTACTTCAAGAACTAGCTAATAGAAGCGCATGGTGAAACTATAAATAAGGTGAAGGAGTTGATAGAAGATGTAATAGATAGAAAAATGAATAATTAATTAGAGTTAATAAAGGGCTGGTATCTTTGGAGGTATCAGCTTTTTTTGTTATCTTTGGCGAAAAAAATTAAAAAGTTATAATTATGACTAAAGATGATTTAGATTCTTTATGCTCTTGGGCAGTGTTAATAGCGTTTATAATGTCCCTAATTGGTTTAGCTCCATTTGTATGTAGCATATTACATCTTTTAGGGCTATGCCATTTCCAGTTCTTTAACAATGACGTGATGTGGGTATATGTAGCTTTATCTGCTATTGCTGGAGCACTTTCACTGATTGCTCTACTCAAATTTATTGTTTTAATTCAGAATAATGATAAAACAATGGATTTCGTAAAGAGAATGATACTATTTCATCATAAACTAAAGAATCCAAGCAGAGCAAAAGAACTCTATGAAATCTTTTGTGAAGAATGATACTATTTCATCATAAACTAAAGAATCCAAGCAGAGCAAAAGAACTCAATAAAGTTGAGGAATAACAATAGGCTGGTATCTTACAATAAGGTACTAGCCTTTTTCGTTATTATGGTTGCATTATTAATTAAATAGATAGATAAGATATGGAAGATAAAAAAGCACTAATTAAGGCTGTAGTTAAGAAGTTAAGGGCTGAATATGATTATAATGTACCTGAAATTGCTAAACGAGACAGAGTTAATAGCCCTGAATTGGAATATGCTGTAGAAGTAGCTAATACTTTCGGTGAACATATTGCTAATGTGTTTGCTTTAAGATTGCCAGAGATAGACCAAAGCTTTAAACAGAAGTATCTAGATTCTGTAGAAGTACAAGACACATTAAAGGCTTTTCACTTAGATGCTGAAAAGTTCTGGTATCTTTGTCTGTTTATAAAGGATATAGTAGAAGGCTATGCTGAGGGTATAGAAGCTATTACCCCTAGAGAGGAAATAATCCAGTTATCAACTCTTTTAAATACAGTGGACACAGATAAGGAAAACTGTAAAATATGTAATATGAAGAGTAACGCCCTTCTATCTCTAAAGGTAGGTAAGGAGACTGTAAAGATAGATAATTTTGCAACGTTACTTATGATTAATGCAGCTTTGATTGACTTAATAAAGTCTGATTGGGAGCTGTTGGATGATTCTAGCAATAACATGACAAAATTACATAAATCTGTTATATATAAAGTAGCTTGGTTTAATAGGTTTCTTAGTGGATTCTTAAAGGATAAGGTAGCAGATAAGGCTATCTATGCATCAAAGGGTAGTGCAATATCAACAGATAAAGGCTTATTGATAAGCAGAATGATATTTGTACTAGGTATATCGGATGATGAAAGTTTCTATGAAGAATATAATGATGATGGTATTAAGAATGACAAGCTAAAGGGCTATTTGAAAAGGTATAAGAATGTAGGAGTGCCAGCACATCAAACACGTTATTTTCTTTAGGGAACAAAAAATAAGCAGTTTTTAGTTCCCATCTGAATGCCTTAAAATCTTTGGAAGGTATTAGAATTTGCCTTATCTTTGCACCCAGATAATAAATATTACTGGTGCTCTGGTATTAGTCCTACAGTCTTACAGAGAATAACACCTAACAAGACAGTGGGTTAAATACAATGATTACAATTAAGACCATTAATGGTAAAGAACTAGAGTTTGAGAATGTAGCTGCTGTATTCAACACGACCAGAAAAGAGCGTAATGAATACTTTGGTAAGTATGTAGCAGAAAAGCCTATTAATATAGGTGCTGTAGCCAATAAGGTTAAGGAACTGGAGAAAGAATATACCTTATATCTAGCTAATTTAAAGGTTCTGGCTGATGCTGTAGATGTGGAGAAGAAGGCTGATGATGCTAAGAAGCTAACAGCCCAAGTAGATGAAATGACTGGCGAACAGCTAGCAGCACTGAAAGCAGCTATAGAAGCTAAAGAGAATCAGCAGCAGAATTAATCAATACTTCTACTAATGAAATGAAGGCTATTCTAACCAGAGTAGCCTTTTTTGTTGTTTATAGGGGTATGGGGTTAAATTTTAAGCATGAAGCCGCTGAAACCCCACGCCACCGATTCTTGTGCGACATTTAGAAACGAAAAATCGAAAACAGCCGCAAAACTGCCTTCGATTCTTCTATTTAGTCTTTTCTTTCTAATTCTTCTTTCGGTATTTCTACCTGATACTTTGTCAAATCAAAGTGCTTGAATAAATCACGATATTCATAGAACTTTGTTTCAGGTTCACTTATGGTAAAGTCTAACCCTTCTGTTTTGGGCATGGTCTTCACATAAATCATCCTTTTCTCTATATCAAACTGGAAACCTACTGGTAAGTACCAAACAAATGTCTTTTTGTATCTTTTCCAAAGGGCTATAACTTGTAAACCATTATTAAAAGTAACAATTACCATACCAGACTTAGCTTTTACTGAATAAGCCACTATGGATTCGAGCATCTGATAGAAAATTTTACTTTTTCCTTCTAAAGACATTTCATTTAATTCCTTTGAGGTTTGAGTTTTCTTTTCATCAGTTATCTTTTTCTTATTCTTAGTAACCTCTTTCTTGATATTGGTAATTTTTGTTTCAATATCTTTGAGCTTATCATTATACTCAGCTACTTTTTCATCTACTATCTTCATAACAGAAGAATCAGTAGAAAGCAATCCATTAGTAATAATGGTGTTCTTTTCAGAATCCAGTTTCTCTTTCTCTTTATCTAGGGTAGTGATAGCATCTTGCAACTTTTTATTTTCATTCTCCAGTGCTTTTATAGCTTCATTACTCTTAATAGTATAATTCTTACTAAGTACATTTTGTTTCACAATATCCCAAACAATTCTATTCAATAAATGAAAGCTAATGTTAGGATTCTTGCATCTAGATTTACTGTATAAAACAGCTCTTTCAGCACATTCGTAACTTAGTAAAGTACCTATTTTTGCTGGAATACTACCTACAGTTAAATTCTTACCACAAATACATTTACCTATGCCTTTAATAGGATTAAAATGCTTAGTTGAATTTCCTTTAAAAAGTCTGTTGTTGGCACACGAATAGTTTGCCTTTTCCCACAAATCATCAGAGATAGGTTGCTTTATTGGCAATCTGAAATATTCTCCTTTTCTTTTTCTCAAACCTTTATATATGGTATTGTGAATGATATTTTTTGATGTTTGCTTTGAAATAGTATCACCATACATCATATTTATTTTGTCTGTTGTTGCTTGAAATGTCATACCTTCACTTATGTATTTAAAAACATCTTTAACTATTTCCATTGCTTTATCATCCACTGCCAATAATGATTTTGGAGTTTTACCACTAACATAATTTGGGTTTGAAACAGCTTTAAATCCAAAAGGAATACTATAGTAAGATTCTGTTATTGCTAGTGGATTCATAGCCACTTTAGTATCTTTTCCAGTTATTAATCTTGTAGTGATTTTCTTTCTTTCACTTGCAGAGCCTTTAGCTTCAAAAATGAAAGGGATGAATTTATCTATATCCAAGAAATCTTCCTTAGTTAATATGTTTTCGGGTTTATCCAAAAGTACAATATTAGCTTTATCCAATAACTCATAAATATCATTAGCAGTTTTGAGATAGTTTTCATTACGGCTAAATCTGGATAGCTCGCTGATAACTATCAAGTCGGCATCTTCCTTTTTAATATTAAGAAGATTCTGATATTCCTTTCTATCTAAATTTGCGCCACTGATGGCAAAATCTTCATAAATATGCACTAAAGTATATCCGTTTTCAGTGCAATACTTATTAATCAAGTACCTTTGTCTTTGCAGGTCTTGATTGTTCGTCGAAACTCTAATATAACCTATAACATCCATGTTATTAACTATTTATGTTTTGCGCTGCAAAGATACAAAAAATATCAGAAGCCAAAGCTGCAAAGTGTGGAAATTTAATATTCACGGAGTAGCCGCTGAGGACGAGTTCCTTGACGCACTTCACCATGTCGGTGAGGATGCCGCGTACGGCTCCTGCCGAGAAGGGGGTGTTGTGGCTCGACATGTGCTCGGCGAGTTGGTCGATGCTGATGGTTGCGGTGACTGCAGGACGGGCATAGTACTTGCCGTACGTTCCTGGAAACTTTTTGTTGTTGTTTTTTACTAACTTGTAGAGAATCATAGTTCTTTTAGATTTTGGTTAATGTATTACTTGAGTGCACTAAGTTCATTCTCTCTGAATGACAATGCAAAGATACGATGATTTTATTTGGCAATGATGCCAAATAAAACATGTCATGAGAAATGGTGCCAAATGATGCGAAATGATGCTTTTTGATTGCATCATTTCGCAATTGATTGTGAAGGGGCTTTAAAAAACCTACCTGGATTTCATTAGTATTAATGAATTCTTTTCTAAAATCACCCCGTCCCTCTTTACCATTAAAGAGGGCTCCACCGCTTTCCCCAAGCCCCTTTCCCCTCAGGGGACAGGGGATGTGCCAACCGCCCTACTCGGTGCTCAAACCGCTTCGCTATAAGGTTGGCGGACCATCAGAGGTCTCGCCAGCAGCGGAGCTGCGGTTTGCGGTATGCGACCGCATGGATCCAAATCGCTTACGGGCTGCTTGGTGCTTGCTCGAAGCTTTTTCGAAAACCTACCTGGATTTCCTTAACATTAAAGAGGGATTTTTTCGAAAACCCACCAGTCCTCCCTTAAGGGTAAGGGAGGACTGGTGGGTTTTCGAAAAAATCCCCAGAGCGAAACTGGTATTCGGAGGAGCGAGCCAGAGATTTCTCTGAGCGAACCAGAGAATCCTGGGAGCGAACGTGGCGAGCATCGCATTCGCTCCCACGAATCACAATTCATCTTTGTTCTCAATGAAGCGGGAGTCGGCAGCAATGGTGACTCCCTCTTTCTCCACCACCCACCACCCATGGGAGTTGTTGCGCCGCGTCTTGCTGTACCCCAGGTGGGTCATCACGTCGCCCACGTTGCGGGTAGAGAAGGAGGGACGGAACACTGGGTTGCCGGCGATGTGTTCGAGGATCTCGGCACTCGTCACGAACTTCAGGTTGGGGGAGTGGATGTCGGAGTCGGGGTTGGGGACGCGGTAGTATTTCTGAATCAGCTCCTCCATGTAGTTGTTCACGATGAAGAGGCGGTTGTGCACCTCCAGGTGACTGATGTCTTTCGGCGTGAGCCAGTACACCCAAGGCTCCTCCTCGCCATCGGATGCGGCAGAGAGGGTTTTCTCCTTCATCACCTTCTGTCCCAGCGCCAGGGCCTGGGCATAGAGATGGCGGTAGTCGATGGGTGTCTCGCAAGGACTCTGAATGCGTTCCACCTCCCATACGAGGTAGCGGCGTGTCTCCTGTTCGCTGATGATGTGGATGTTGTTGCTCGTGCCGCAGAGCGAGGCGTTGTGGAGCAGCTGAGAGCTGTAGCGGGCATAGGGACGTCGCAGGGTGATGGTGGGCTTGGTGACGATGCTCTTGAAGGCGCTGAGGTTCTTGCCCATGGGTGTCTCAAACTCGTCGAGACAGATGAGAGCCTTGCTGGCACACAGCTCCAGGAAGTCCTTGTTGTTGTAGTCGGCGGTGGAGTCGTTGGCGTAATACTGGCGCAGCTCGGGAGGCAGCAGGTACTGGAAGAAGGAGGTCTTGTAGAGTCCGCCCTTGCCCACGAGGATGAGCACCATCTCGTTGACCACCCTCGGGGATACCCAACACGCCACCATGCCTACGATCCACTTGCGGAACATCTCGGTGAACTCCTGCTGGGTGTGGAAGTGGGTGGGGTAGTTCTTCACCACCACGCGCCGGCTCAGCTCACCGATGTAGTCGGGGTCGCCCTCCTTCCATTCGGGCAGGCTCTCGAGAAATTCGGTCAGTGGATTGTATCGTCTCACGAAGTCGCTGTTCAGCACGATGTCCAGCAGGTTGAAGGGGATCTTCAGTCCGTCGAGATCCATCCACGAGAAGATGGAGTTTTCGATGGGGTCGTCGACGATGGTCCAGCGGAAGTAGCTGGTGTTCTGGATGTCGAGTCCTCGCATCTCGGTCTTGTCGGTGATGGTGTTTCGGCGCAGTTCGAGTCGGGTGCTGAGCCACTGCCTCACGTCCTTGACGTCGGGGGTGCGCTTGTATCGTTCGCCGGGGGCATAGAGGTGCCAGCAGCCGAAGTTGGCGGGGTGCTTGTACATCCAGTCTACGATGCTCTTGATGCCGTCGTACTGGCTGCCATACTGCTGCAGCATCCAGTTGAGCAGCTGTTCCTTGTCGGCACCGTAGCTGTGGCAGAATCCTGCAAACCGCATGCAGTATTCGTGATGGCTGCCGGGCTGAAACTGCACCCGCCAGTTCCTGGCATGGTCCTCCACCCGCTGTATGATGGCTTCGAAGGTGGGGGTGCCTCCCTTGGTGGCGTTGCTCTTGGCGCGGTTCTTCTCGGCATTTTTCCTGACGGCTTTGTCGGCTGCCTCCTCTTTCTCCTGTTCCTTCAGCACCACGTGTTGATAGAACCAGCTCACCTCGTCGGGGGTGAAGGTGAGGGGCTTGGAGTCCCAGCAGAAGTAGGCTTTCGCATCGTGAGCGAGTCCGCAGAGCCTCACCATGTCCTTGCACTGCTGGTCGGCAGAGATGTGCAGCAGGTCGTCGTAGATGGAGATGGCTTTGTCGACGGCGAGATGATGCAGTTCGGTGACGGTGAGGGTGCATCCCTTGGGCCGTTCGTAGCGTAGGAGGATGCGTAGTCCCTTTCCGCTGATGGTACGGTACACCACCATGGAGTAGGGCGACTTGGAGGCGAGCTCCACTTTCTCGTCGAGCACGATTCCTGCGACGTGGTCGTAGTCGAGCATGAGCCATCCCGTGGCGCATCCGAAGTCCTCGAGCTTTCGTCCTGTCCGCCTGAACTGGATGGAGGGGCAAATGGCGGGCAGTCTCCGCTTTTTGTTGCGTGCTTCATTTCTATCGATGTTTATTGCCTCTCGATAGCCTTTTGTGTCGTTTTCCAATGCCTTGTCATGGAGGATGAGTCTTTCCAGTTCTGCGGTACTGATGAGTGGACTGTGACAACTCGTGCGTAGCGAACGAAACAGCGATGGAAGATTGTTGGTTGTTTCCATTGTTTTGATTGTTTAAAAGTTTATGTGATTTTTAGGGGATTTATTATTTCGTAATCATTTCGTATTCATTTCGTATTGGTATAGTATTTCGGCCTTGCGGTAGAGGGTGCCTTTTTTCTGCTCGTTGCTGAAAATGGCGAGTGCTTTTATAAGCTGTTCGTTGTCACAGAGCGTCATTTTTCTGTCAAACTTGGAATAGCTTTCATTGAATTCGTCAACCAGGCTCTTCACGTATTCGTGTCTCGAATGCTTTGTCCGTTCCTCCTCGTCTCTGTATTTCAGGATCCTGATAATACTTAGTCTGAGCCGATTTTGTAAGTCCTGCGAGTAAATCGCGTCATTAAGACGTTTCAAGGTATGACTGCTGAAATGACCTTCTTCCATTAAGTCCTGGTTGGTTATTTTGTATTTTTGTCTTTGCCTTGTGTAGAAGTCCTGCCATTTATGGTAATAATGGTAGATGCATCTCAGCATTTGCTTCTTCTCTTCGGGCAGAGCCAGAACTTGTTCTATTTCTTCCTTTTTGGGCATTACTTTGTAGTTTATATTTCAACTGCAAAGTTCGTCATTTTTTTTCGAACATTCGGTGCACCTCTATAACGTGCACTATTGTTAAATCCGTTAAGAAAATAAAGGTTTTTTATACATTAGGAGCGTCTTTTTTCCATCATGCCAAAATGCCGGGCAAAAAACAACTTTGTGGATTAGAAGCACTTTTTCTAATCCATTTTTCTTGCGTCCCCCTTATTATCAATACTTTATACCATTTTTCTCGCGTTGTGTATATATAAATGTTGAAATGAATCGGCACGGCAGCAGTTTTGGTAGTAATAACTGTTCAAAAAGGGTAGTAATTTCTGTTTTCATCCACTTTTTTAGTTGTGGATTTGGTCGGGTTTAGCGAAGTGCATCCACAGGGGATGCGCCCTTTTTGGGAGTGTCCAAATCCCCTGTTTTTAGCCCCGCATCCCCTGTTTTTGGCCCCGCATCCCCTGTTTTGGGGTGGCAAATCCCCTCATTTCTCCACTTTTTTCGTTTTCTTTTACATCGATTTTGTGTTTTTCTTCATGATTTTTGCATATTTTC